>ERZ651768.297-NODE-297-length-37847-cov-8.118348_pt1 | contig 37847 bp, 33 predicted proteins | sample MGYA00514754_ERZ651768 | MGnify/ENA metagenome assembly ERZ651768
TTCTGAGGACACTCCTTGTGGATGGAATCCTGGACCTACTGATTAAGAGTCAGCCGTTTTTAGTGCATAGGCGTGCACAGGAGTCCACCATAATCACGATTTTGAGTCTAGCCGCTGGAACCGTGCCTACAGTACAAAAATAAATCGAGGCCTTTTTAGGCCTTAAGGGGCCAGAAAGACTGAAGCCGAGCACTCAACAAAACCAGATCATTTTGAGTTTGTCTGGGGCCTTCGGTGGTAGCTCAATTATTCCAGAATTGCACCGGTGAAGTCGGGTCCAATGGTATCAGTAAGGCCGCCACTTCGAGTCCAAAGGTCCCAATCTTTCCACCGAGCAACCAATTACTCGATCTGTCGTATTGAAGCCTTTACTTTCGATGGGTGGTTTCAATAGCGTGTTTTAGACCGCCTTCGGCGGGCCCTCGATACCGATTTCTTTGCTGATCTTCCCGTCACGAATCTCGAATATATGGGTCAGACGCATTTGGACCTTGGTACCCACAGGAAATGGCATGAAACCGTCCTTAGTTATCTCTAAAGATATGACGCTATCGTCGACGACTCTGTCCTCAGTTGCGAAACGGTCCAAAGTTCGAAATTCCACGTCTTTGAATCCGGAAAACATCTCCCGGTAGTTGTCCGCCACTTCCTGTTTTCCATGTAGGACAATATTTCGAGAAGGTGCTTCCCATATGATATCGTCGGTATATAGGCCCACAGCCTCGTCGACTCGCCCGTCAGCCTCACTGCCAAAATGGGCTTCCACCATTGCTAAGTTCGCCTCAATCTTTTTTTGAACCATATTGCCTCCTTCACTAATCGCCATCTGCATATCAGCAGTACTCAGTTGTTAAGACTCCCCCGCAGTCTCGGTCGCACGTCAAAAGATCAATGTCATTAGAACCGCAGGTATATTACACCTATGACTGAGCCGAGTAGCTAGCTTCCTACAACTATGTCACAGTACAGCTATTTAAAGTGTTCGTGCATACTAAGTTGTTGGCTCGGCCCTACTTTCCAACTGGATAAGTCGTCCACCCGTCGCTCCCCACAAGTGAAAGCCCACATTCGAAAATCGAGGCTTTCACTTGCGACTGTTTTGTCCCCAATAAATCTTGTTAGAGCATAGGTCTCTAGTGCCTTTGGGCCTACCGCCAGGGTTACCGCTCTGGCCTGGCTGCTAAGGGCTCAGATTGTTATTAGGGTTGTTAGCAGTGGTCATCATTTTTCTACTATGTTATGTCCTGACCCGAACTGACCCGAAATCACTCCCGCATCTGCTTTTTTAAAGCGCTACCGATTTACTGCCTGCTACTGAAGACCGTTCCATGGCCACTAACAGCTTATGTCGATCAACCGCAAAGTCGAAATCAGGCTCGGTTTTAGCGCCATCTTTGATGGCTTGGCCGAGAGTCCGGTAAATCTGCGCCACGTTGAATGGTGCACCCGTTGGAACTTCGCTTGGTATGTGAGTTAAGCCATCAGGGATTGCCACCTCGACGAATTTAGTTTCGCCTCCGTGGGCGCCACGAATCGTAATATTACCGTATTGAATCATCTCCTGCGAGGAAGCTGTCAGTGTGCCATCTCGGCCATAAACCTCCATCCTCCAACCGGTGCCATGCCACGGAATTGTTGCGACATGAGCCGAAGCCACCGCTCCTCCAACCAGTTTTCCGTTAATCAAAACGTTGTCTGCTGAGTTAACCGCCACCGTCTTGCCAGCCTCCGATGTTTCCCATTCTGTCACCTGCGTCGCTACCTTGGCCGAAATCTCCTTGAATTCACCAACACAGAAACAGAGAGCGTCGATGGCGTGACCGGTGCCTATGGTGAGGGTATTCCCGCCTTTGTCCCGGTCGGCCATCCAGGGCATGCTAAGGCCTCTTTGAAGCACACCGGGCAGGAACATAGTCATATTGCAAGCCAACACTTCCCCCACGTATCCCTGGCTTATCAACTCCTTTAGGTGCAGAATGGCCGGAGCGCCGCGGGCCTGTAGGCCAACCATATTGGTTACGCCTTGCGAACGGGCCAAAGAGGCCATTTCTTGGGCTTCGTCCAGGTTTGCTCCTAGAGGCCATTCACAGAACACATGCTTTCCTGCCTGCAAGGCCGCCATTACCATATCGTGATGTAGTGGCACCCGTACTGAAACCGACACCAAATCTATGTCTGGGTGGACGACCATTTCTTGATAATCATGGAATGCTAACCTGGCACCATAAGCCTTGGCTGATTCAGCTGCTGTCTCAGCGTTTGATGTACAGACAGCTGTTAACTCGTACTCGGGCAATGCCAATAGCGCTGGCAAGTGAGCGCGCATGCTCCAACCATAATTGGCGTTGGCTCCGATTATTCCGATTCGTATTTTATTTTCTAGCATGTCTAACACCTCAATCGTTTATCCAAATAAATGTCGCCCGAGGGAGTATTCGAGTTCTTAGGCGCTAAAGACAGACATATCGCGGTTGCGAAGCGTACCCGGGGACAATCTCCAGGAATTATTTGGCCGCCCGTTCAAAATCCTCACCTCGTGGGTGTGACTCTGGAGGCAATCGCTCCAATAATCCGTCGACACTGCTAGCAGGCTGCAAGATAGTCTCTGTCATAACACCGGAATTATATGACGAGATGCACGTTGTTGGCACAGCCCCGCCTCAACCAGTACCTACTCCCTATCACTTCCGGAGGTGGGGTGTTTGGACTACTGGTGCTGCATGGTCAGAACGTGGTAAAACGAGATGACTGGAACATAGGGATTGTAATGAAGCGAAATTCTCCTTGGTGGACTTTAACGATTGGTCACATATAAGCCTACAAATGCTAGGTATTGGTGCGTTACTGACTTGGAGTGTACCGGCCTTGAACCGAAAAGACATGAAATCATCCAGATTGCCCGGGTAGTAATAGACACCGTAGAAAAAACCATAATCCCCGGCCTGATGACGTCCGAGTACATTCTGCCCACGCGTTGGGATCAGCGCGATCACGAGGCGATGAAAGTAAATGAGCTAACCATCGAAAAGCTTCAAGCTGAGGGGATCTCAGCGAAGCTGGCATTGAGAGACTTCAGCAGTGGGGTGAATTGGAGCGAAACGGTACTCGCTGCTTGGGGTGTGGACTTCGAGACCAAGTTTCTCCGGGATGCATTCCGACGTATCGACAGGGTGGTTCCATTCACTTTCAAGGTAATCGATGTACGTAGCCTAGGCCATCTCCCGAGAGCGAAGCTGGGTTTCACGGATTATATGGGTCTAGGTGAATCGTGCGATTATTACGGAGTCCCGTTCGATAGTGGCAAGGCCCACGATGCCCTTTATGACGCTACTAAGACGGCAGAGTTGGCCTTGGCGTTGTTGAAGTTGGACTAGTTGCGGTCACCGTCCACAAGTTGATTTGCTATAAGACGAGGGTGATAAATGGCCTCACCGGAACAGTGCGTGGATCTGGTTAAGTCCGAGTCCCTGCGCATCCAGCAATACTTAACCGTCCTTTCCGCCGAAGATATGGCCCGGCCTAGCGCTTGCGATGCCTGGGAGGTCAGGGACGTGGTGGCCCACCTAACCGGCGGCGTTGATTTGTTTGCCGCAAACATCTCCAGGGGCGTCCAAGGGGATTCAACCCCGCCTGAGGGTTTCCCTCCAGCCAGTGTCAGTTCTTTGATGGCCAGGATGGAAGCAGGGGCCCAGCGGGCCATCAGCCTGCGGGAGAGTATGGGCGATCAACTCTTGACCACCTTTGCCGAACGGTGTGAATACTTGACCCAACTTCTCGAACGGTTGGCAGCAAGGGATTGGGATAAACTCTGCTACCATCCGGCCAAGGTGATCTCTGTCGCCACTTATGTTGACCTCCGTTTGGCCGAGCTGGCCGTTCACGAATGGGACATTCGCTCCAAGCTAGACGCCTCAGCCCAACTGTCCGTCCAGTGCCTTCCTGCCGTGATGGACCTTATGCCCTCGTTCGTGGTGGGGACGCTGTTCCGGCCGGGCAACAAGCAGTCCGCGTCGGGCCGCTTCCGCTTTGAGTTGACGGGAGTGGTTTCCGGCAGCCACGACATAGTGGTGGAAAACGGCGACTCTCACATGGAAACAGCCGGGACGGGATCGACCAGCGCAACATTCAGATGTGATACCGAAACCTTTGCCTTGCTCGCTTATAGCCGCATATCCCTGGACAAGGCCGAATCGGAAGGACGCTTGACTGTTGAAGGAGACCGTGAATTCGCTTCTCTAATCAGCGGTTAGCTCATACCCGACCTGGCATTGTCCCAACGACGAATCCCCATTAAGCACGCCCCCACTTTTTTAAGTACCCCACCCCCAGTGGCTCCCCGATGTGGGGTGTCTCTGAAACAAGAAAGCCCCCTCGTTTGAGGGGGCTCTTGTTATCAAAAAGTGGTGCCGACGGTCAGAGTGAACTGACACGAAATCACCCCCACGGGTTTTTGAGTGCGATGCTATGCCTGGCCATAAATTAGCACTTGTCGTCATAAATGCAATATTGAGGCTAAAACCTGCTTATATGTGGTCATAGCCTCAGGGATTACCATAGGTATGTGTATAAATTTAATTCGCAAAGATTGTAGTTAAAATCTTTGTATCTTCCTAATAAACTCGTTTAGGGTGGCTGGAAGCCTTTCATCCACTGATCTTACTGCAAACCTTAAAAGTTCCGGGTTTTCCATCGAATGGACGTCTGTTAAGGCTAGTAATCTTTCCCCATGTTCATCAAAATATTTCCCAGCGAGATATTCATTACTGACATCACCTTCTCCAAAGGCGTCTATCTTCCCTGACAGCAACTGTGACACGATTTCATTTTGTGAAGGCACGAGTGGAATTATCGTAGCCCCTAACGGTTTGTACCTGAGGTCTCCATCTATATGGGCACTGGATGAAGGAGTTACGACTATTTTCTTACCCTCGAAATCTTCAGGGCCTTTAAGAATTTCCAGATCTGACCTACGTATCAATAGTGATCTGGTTACAAGCATATAAGGATCACTCCATACAGCGGTTTCCCCAAGATAACGATCCTCGTACTCCATCATACCGGCCGCAGATACATCGCAATCGCCATTGCCGGGAGTTTCCCATAGACCGGCAAAGCCCCTCTTTATGATCTCTAACCCTAGATCCATTTCCTCTGCAAACTCTCTAAGTAAACTAATATCCGTACCTGCAATGTCTCCTCCATCTTCGTACGAAAACGGGGCGAACTCCGTGTAAGTACAAATGGTAAGAATACGTTCCGATATTGTTGCAAACGCATCTTTATTTTTTGACATAATTCATACCTTCAATGGGTCAAACGTATTTTTATTACCTGCAGATACGTAGCCACAGCACCAGAAACCCTTTAACACCTCAATAAGACTCCCGAGTTCGCCCCTCTTTACAGTTATGAGGTTGCGCCTGACATACTCTGGTTCCCCTGACCGTACAGTCGGTTCGACGACCCTAGCCTCGAAATTTCTCCGGTTGATGGGAGCCATTAGTGAGAATAATGGTGAGAACCCTGTGACTGTAAAGAATTAGAGCAATCCCGTAAACAGGCTACAAAGTATGAACGTTGATGCCAACAGCAATCAACGAAATACATCCACTAGCGATAAATGCCGACAACCGCCAAAACTCAGCCCTTGTAAATTTCTCGGTAAAATCGAAAAACTCCCAAAGACAGGTTTAATGGTATCGGAAAACCCAATCGTGGTGCGCTCTTTTCTCAATCATGCAACCCTTAAACCCCTGCAATAACGCTCCGGAGTTCTAGGCAGGCATCGCAGTACTGTCCAACGCCATCAGCACACCGACCGACAGCGGGACATGGACGATAAGTGCTAGTGATATGGAAGATAGGTAGCGCATGGTTACCGAGTGCCAGGGGGGATGATGGCTCCCAATAATTGTCAGCACCGTCTTGCCAGTAATTTTTGTTCTTAAACTCGGAGTCGCCACTACCCTTATCCGAGTTTAGGAATAACAATACGAATAACGCTACAACTACGATAATTGCGATGGCGACGAAAACCGCCCCCGCTTCCTTTAAAGCGATAGAAGCATTAGGGTGGTGGGTATAAATCATCCGCATTAAGACTGGGGCAGATCAATTTTATTTACATATTCTACTATTTGATGTATACAGTCCTAGGAGCTTTCTAAGCTCACAATATAAATAGATTTCTATACTGTGGGGGAAAAAATGCGAAACGGCGTATTAGTGTTCTTGTTGCTGACAATGTTTGCTGTGATTCTCGCAGCCTGTGGCGGTTCGGATCCAACCGCAGCCCCCAAACCAGCAGCTAAAGCGCCAGCAGCTAAAGCGCCAGCAGCTAAAGCGCCAGCAGCTGCCAAGGTTACCCTGGAAGATGTCGCCGCCAAACTGGCCGGCGGTCCAGGCTCCATATACGTTGGTGACCTAAAGCAATTGGTAGGACCCGCTATCGCCCCATCCTTAGGCGATGCAGACGATATGGTGAATCTGGCGGGACTCGAAAGAGAGCGGTACTTGTTTGATTCCGAGTATTATGAGGCGTTGGTCAAGAAGGCCAACCTTCTTAACCCTACGGAATTGGAATATGACGGCGAACCTTTTGAAATTGCGTTTACTTGTATCAACCGTGCAATAGCCACCTGTAAACTCGTTACCGAATATCTGGTTCCCAATATAAATAAACGGATGGAGGGTAAACTGGTCGTCAGCCTGTCTTCGTTCCCTGAACTGGGACTGAGCGGGCAGGATAGTTTCGAACTCGTCCGCGAAGGCACATTGGAATGGGCAGAGATATACGCGGGATATATAGCGGGGCACCTGCCTTCGGCTGAAATAGCCTTGATCTATGGGCTGTATCCTGACCATGAGATGGAATTCAAGGTCAATCAGGCTATTGGATCTGATATTGAGAAGCTATTCGTGGAAGAAAGCGGCGGCGGGCAGGTCGTTAGTAGAATGTGGGTATCTGGCGGAGACCAGTTCTTCTTCTGCCAGGACCCCATAACCGACTTGGCAGGATTCAAAGGAAAGAAGACCCGCAGCCACGGCGCCGCGCTGTCGGACTGGATAGAAGGCATGGGAGCCTCCGCCCAGTTCGTGGCTTTCGCTGAAGTTTACACAGCCCTGGAACGTGGGGTTCTCGATTGTGGTGTGACCGTAGCCTTCGCCGCCCACGGCCAGAGGTGGTATGAGGTAAGCAAATATATGGTCGGCCCATTATCTAGTCAGCTCATAACCAACTTGATAATGAACAAAGATATATATGCTGACTTCCCTCCGGACATGCAGCAGATCTTGATTGAAGAAGGGGCGAAACACGAACTTGAAGCTATGCGGGTTACGCCAGCTTGGAATGAAGTGTGGACTCAAAGACTGCAGGATGAAGGTCTCATACTGAACGAATTTACCCCGGAAATGATTGATCATATGAAGAACGTTGCAGTCATGCAGCACGTGATCCCTGGATTCGTGAACAGGGTAGGGGGAGGAGATGCCCCTATAATCAAGATCTTCAACGAGAAGGCCTCGCACATCGTCGGTCTTAAGATTAACCTTGACGGCAGTACGACTACAGTCCCAATAACAGAGTGACCGAGAATTCAAATCCCTAGGGATTTGAGGTTTCGGTTCTGGTATTCCGGCCTAAAGTCACCGGAGAACAATATCCAGTAACCTTAGGTGAAGAACATCGGATTTATACAGAGAGACCCGCCGGGGCCCCGGCGGGTCTCTCTTATCCGTGGTAGCTGAGGATGCGACATTCCCTATTGACATGGCCCGTAAAGTAGCTGACTCGCTTCGCTCTCAACCATCGTCACTTTGAGCCATATAAAACTTGCCTAGGGAATATTTTTCTGGGCGCCCATGACCGGCAGGTTAGGAAAGCAGATACGGAGATATAAGTTACGCGTGTTCACGATGTCAACTATTCGAAAGAATCTCGTATCTAAATGTTAGTGATAAATGGCAGTTGATCTTCACGCGGCTGCCAAATTGGGCCAATCCCACGGCTGAAGATCAACTGGGTTTAATATAGGCCAGCCAGATTCAGGCAAAATTCTAGGGAATCCTGGCTTTTTACAGCACTACCAAGTTCTATCATGGAGAATGTCACGCCTATGGATCATCTTTTATCCAGAGCTCTGGACCTGGCCTCCGGGAAAGGCGCGTCCTACTGCGACGTGCGGCTGGTTGAGACCAACCAGGAGCGGTTCGTGGTGCGCACCGGCGTAGTCGACACCCTTAGTACCGACGGCTCTCTAGGAATCGGGGTGCGGGTGGTGGTCAACGGCTCATGGGGCTTCGCCTCAACCAATATCGTCTCCCCATCTGAAGTAGACCGTATAACCGACTTGGCGGTGGAGATCGCCAAAGCTTCATCGGGGTCCAGCAACGGGCCCGTATCTCTAGGGCCGCCGGTGACCAGCCAGGGCGTGTATATCACGCCCATCCAGACCGACCCTTTTTCCATCTCAGCGGAAGACAAGTTGGGGCTGCTATTGGAAGCCGACCAGCGTATGGGTTCGGTCAAAGGCATATCGGCCAGAATGGGCAACCTGATATTCATCAAAGAGCATAAAACCTTCGCCAACAGCGACGGCGCACTCGTTGAACAGACCATCTACGAGGCCGGCGGCGGCATCATGGCCACCGCCAGGGGCAGCGGCGAAGTTCAGCGGCGGTCCTACCCACAATCCATGCGGCAGCAAGGCTGTTCCGGCTGGGAGTTCGTGGCCGCAATGGACCTGACGGGCAACGCCGAACACATCGCCACAGAGGCGGTGGAACTGTTGTCCGCGGAGCACTGCCCGTCCGGCCTCACAACATTGATCGTCGGCGCTTCTCAGCTGGGACTGCAGATACACGAGTCCTGCGGGCACGCCATCGAGCTGGACCGCGTCCTTGGATCAGAAGCCGCCTACGCGGGTACTTCGTTCCTTACGACCGACAAGCTGAACAACTTCCAATATGGTTCGGAGCAGGTAAATATCACCGCCGACAGCATCCGGCTGCCAGGCCTGGGGTCCTATGGCTGGGACGACGAGGGCGTGCCGGCACAGTCGACGCCGGTGGTCCAAGATGGGCGGTTCGTTGGCTACCTGATGTCCCGAGAGACCGCCTCCGGGCTGGACCTGCCTTCCAATGGTTCCATGCGGGCGGCGTCTTGGAACCGCATACCGTTGATCCGGATGAACAATGTGAGCCTGGAGGCAGGACATTGGAACTTGGAGGACCTCATCGCCGACACCGACGACGGCATCCTTATGGAGATGAACCGGTCATGGTCCATCGACGACCGGCGTTATAATTTCCAGTTCGGCACGGAAACGGGCTACGAGATCAAGAAAGGCAAACTGGGGAGACTGCTGCGTAACTGCACCTACACCGGCATCACACCGGAGTTTTGGAATTCCTGTGACGCGGTCTGCAACCGGGACCAATGGACCATGTGGGGGATCCCAAACTGCGGCAAAGGCCAGCCCGGCCAATTGGGCCACACCGGCCACGGCGCGGCGCCGGCGCGGTTTAGGAACATCCAGGTCGGGGTGATGCAATGATCGGAGAAAAGTCCGCCCTGGCCCTGTTGGAGAAAGCCTTGGCCTATTCCAAGGCCCAGGAGACCGACATCTACCTTAGCGCCCAGGACCTGGGCCTCTCCCGGTTCGCGGGCGGGGCCATCCACCAGAACGTGGCCCATAGTGACATCACTTTGAACATCCGCTCGGTGGCCGGGAAACGCCTCGGCCGGGCCACCACTAACGACCTGAGCGACTCCGGAGTCCAAAAAGCGGTCGAATCAGCCCATCAGAACGCCCTGTTGATGCCTGAAGACCCAGCACTCATCGGCCTGCCCGAGCCGTCCTCGGCGGTCAATGTCGCCAGTTGGGACGAGGCCACGGCCCTCTGCAGCCCCGAAACTAGGGCGTCGATCGTCCAGGGCATCTGCCTGCAAGGGAAAGAACACGCCCTGAACGTTTCCGGCGCCTGCCGCACCGGGGTGCACGAGATCGCCGTGGTTAGTAGCCGAGGCGCGAGGGCCTACCACTCTGGGACCTTTGCAGGACTGATAATCAATACCATGAGCGGCACCTCTGCCGGCTGGGCCAAGGGAGGCGGATGGCGTCTCTCGGACATGGACACCGAGGCGCTGGGCAGGGAGGCCGTCTCCAAAGCGGTGGACGGACGGGACCCGGTAGCCGTCGAGCCGGGGCGCTATCCCGTGGTGCTGGACACCTACGCCGTGGACGACATCCTAGAAGCCCTCAGCCTCTACGGCATGGGCGCCCAGGCGGTTCAGGAGGGGCGTAGCTGGATGAACGACCTCATCGGCACCCAAGCCATGAGCCCCAATGTAACGGTTTGGGACGAGGGCTCGTCTACCCTAGGCTGGCCGGTCCCCTTCGACGCCGAGGGCATGCCTCGCCGCCGGGTCGACATCATCACCAGGGGGGTGGTTAACACTCCGGTGCACAACTCCTACACGGCTGGGAAAGATGGCGCCGTTTCCACCGGTCACCAAGCCTATTTCTCCGGAGGGCCCATCGCAAGCAACCTGTTCATGCGGGAAGGAGACTCATCGCTCCAAGAGCTTATCGGATCTACCGAGCGAGGCCTCTACATTACCCGGTTCTTCTACACCCGTCTGGCCCACTCCAATGGTTGCGTCATGACAGGTATGACCAGGGACGGTACATTCATGATCGAAAACGGCCAGATCACCCACCCGGTGAAGGACCTGCGGTTCACCCAGTCCTACGTGGAAGCATTGGGCAGCGTCGAACTCGTCGGCAGCCAGTCCAAACTAGTGCTTAACGAGGTAGGTTTCGCCACTCGAGTGCCGGCCCTGAAACTGAGTAGTTTCAATTTCACCGGCGTGACTGTTTAGCCGTCAGACAAAGGGACAAGCCATGATCCGAGAATGCGTTGACGCCGACTTTGAAGCCATCTACGAGATCATCAACGACGCCGCCCAAGCGTACCGGGGAATCATTCCGCCCGACCGTTGGAATGAGCCTTACATGCCCAGGGAAGAGTTGCGGGAAGAGATCTCGGCCGGGGTGGTGTTTCTGGGCTACGAACAAGACGGTGAGTTGGCCGGTGTGATGGGCACCCAGGACATCCAAGAAATGACCCTGATACGCCACGCCTACGTCCGTACTGAGCAACGGGGCCGAGGCATCGGCGAAACACTACTGGCGAGAATCATGGACGAGGCAACCCAGCCAGTGTTGATTGGGACATGGGCCGACGCGGTTTGGGCGGTGCGGTTCTACGAGCGCCGCGGTTTCCAAGTGGTTCCACCCCAACAGAAAGAGATCCTGCTCCGGAAGTACTGGACCGTGCCTGACCGCCAGATCGAGACCTCGGTCGTGCTCGCCGACCAGACGTGGTTCGCCACCTGACGCCAATCCGGGTATTATGTCAGCCTAATCATAACCTGACGGACTTAAAAGACCCTAAGGAGTAACTGGCCATGAAAGCAGCCGTGTTGCACGAAGTGAACCAACCGTTGCAGATCGAAGAGGTGGACATCGCCTCTCCCGGACCCCGAGAAGTGCTGGTGCGCACCCGGGCGTCGGGCGTTTGTCACAGCGACCTCCATTTCGTGGAGGGTCTCTACACCACTACCATGCCGGTGCTGCTTGGACATGAAGCCGCGGGAACGGTGGAATCCGTGGGCAGCCAGGTCGACTACGTTTCCCCCGGCGACCGGGTTATCTGTTGTCTGTCGGTATTCTGCGGCCAATGCGAGCGCTGCACCACCGGCCGGCCAGTGCTCTGCTCACGGACCGGATTGGTCCGCGGGCCAGACGAGACGCCGCGCCTGAGCCAGGATGGTAAGCCCGTAACCCAATTCGCCAACCTGGGCGCCTACGCCGAAATGATGCTGGTGCACGAAAATTCACTGGTGAAGATCGAGCAGAACATTGGTTTCGAGCAGATGGCCCTCATCGGCTGCGGCGCGACCACGGGCCTGGGCGCGGCAATGAACACCGCCAAGGTGGAGCCCGGCAGCACCGTGGCGGTCATCGGCTGCGGCGGTGTGGGGCTGAACGCCATCCAGGGCGCCCGGTTGGGCGGAGCCCTGCGCATCATCGCCATCGACGCAGTGGAGGACAAGCTGACGCTGGCCCGCGAGTTCGGGGCCACCGAGGTGATTGACGCGTCCAGCGGCGACGTTGAGAAGCGGGTCAAGGACATAACCGGCGGTGGCGTGGACTATTCCTTCGAGGCCATCGGCAAGAAGGAAACGGCTGAGCTGTCCTTCGAGTTGTTGCGTGCCGGTGGCACCGCCACAATCATCGGCATGATTCCCCAGGGCACCAAGATCGAGCTGGACGGCTCTGCCTTCCTACGGGAGCGCCGCATCCAGGGAAGCAGCATGGGCTCCAACCACTTCCGAGTGGACATGCCCCGCTACATAGATTTCTACCTGCAGGGCCGCCTCAAGCTGGACGAACTGGTCACCAAACGCCTAAAGCTGGAAGACATCAACGAAGCCTTCGGGTACATGAAAGAAGGGGCGGTTGCGCGTAGCGTGATGATGTTCGATTAGGCAATTGGCGTCTCAGGAGGAGAAAGGTGGTGACGCTGAACGATCTCCGCGATGTCCAAAAGCTCCCCTATCCCAACCATCGGAAAGCTATTGTGCTCAGCGGCGGCGTGCAGCTTTTTTCTGGCCTCGCCTCTCACGTAGAGACCGGAATCAACCAACAGGAACGGCATCCCCAGGTTAAGCGCCGCCTCTAAGTCGTGGCTAGAATCGCCGACGTATAGAGAACAGTCGACCTGGCCGCCCAGACAGTCAACTACCTTGATCAGGATCTCTGGGTCTGGCTTACCTTTGGTCACGTCATCTATCGTCAAGACAACGTCAAAATACGGCCCGATGCCGTGAAATTCCAGCACGCTGTCGACCACTGCCCGGCTGCTCATCGTGGCCACGGCCAACTTGTACTTGCTGTCCTTTAACGACACCATTAGCTCTTTGACGCCGGGCAGCAAGAGTGTTTCGCTGATGAGCTCCAACTGCAACCCCGCCCTCAACCGGACCGCAGATTCCAGGGCCTGGTCTGCTTGGCCAGCGCCTAGGTCCCGCTCCAAAAAATGGCCCATCAACTTGCGGGCGCCCCCGCCGAATACCTCTCTCAGTTCGGCGGCCGTCACCTGGACGCCGAACTGAGACAACGCCTCGATGGTTGCCCCCAATGCGGCCGGTTGACTATCCACCAAAGTCCCGTCCAAGTCGAAAATAACGATGTCGGTCTTGTTGAGTATCACTCTACGAATTCACTCCAGGGCCCAAACCCTTCTCTCATGTTCTTACTGCACATCCATTGGAATAATCTTGAATCTTTTGTTTTTCGCCCGGCTATTACTTTATCCGGTTCCGAACTCGCTTGAATCTCCGCCAATCCCGACTTGTCTGGATCCTGTCATTTCTGCTTGGGCCGGAAGGGAGGTAAGTGGCACGGCCTACCCAATCTTCGGAAAAACTTGCTCCGTCAGCAGCCGCAGACACTTTGACTGCAGTTCGTGGGGTATCTGGCGACCGAAGTTGATCTCGTAGACGATCTGGGTTAGGTGGAGTTCTTTGATGAGTTGCTGCAAGCGGTCTACGACCCGGTCCGGGGTACCGTAGACCACTTTGTCGCGGAGCCAGTCGTCGTAGGTCATGTTGGCGAGTTGTTCCGACTCATCCTGCCAGTTACCCGTGGTACCCTCCCTGGATGCGCTGACCGCCACTCTTTGAGCCAAGCCCGTCATAGACGTGAGTGCGCTTTCTCTGGGCTCGCTATAGGCTTTCTCCTCGGTTTCTGAGACGTAGACCGGCACCCTCAGACCCACTTCCCCCTCGCCGGCATGCCCGGCGTCTCGCCAGGCCTTCAGGTACTCCTCGATATGCGGCGCCAGGTCAGACAGAGCAAAAGCGCGTGACGGATTGATGAATATCGGGTAGCCCATGCGTCCGATGATTGGGAAGGTCTCCGCCGAGGTAACGCCTACCCGAATCGGAGGATGGGGCGTCTGGACCGGCCTGGGTTTTAGCTTTATTCCCTCACAGTGATAATGGTCGCCCTCGAAAGAAAACTCTTCTCCGGTCCAGGCCTTAAGAATGATTTCGAGGTATTCTTCGAACCGCGTCCGGCTCTCCGGATAAGGCGAGTTGAAGGCGTCGTGGTGCTCTGGGAACGTGCCCCGGCCCACTCCGAACTCAACCCGGCCGTTGCTGATGTGGTCCAGGGTTGCAACCTCTTCGGCGACCTTGAGAGGGTTGGCCAAGGGCAGCAGGTAGACCCCGAACCCGATGCGCATCCGTTCGGTACGAGCGGCCACCGCCGTGGCGACGGCTATCGGCGACGACAGCACGCTAAAAGGGATGAAGTGGTACTCAGGCAGCCAGACCGAATCGACGCCCAGGCTTTCCGCTTCGTCGATCAGGCTGAAGCCCTGTTGGAACACCTTAGCCTCGTCGGCGTTTTCTTGCCCGGAGAATTCCAGAAACAATCCAAAATCCATGGCGCCTCCTCAGACTGGACGGTCCCTAAGATTGCCTAGCTAGCCAGGTCGGGCCGGTTGGGTAGGAGCATCAGCGTGGTGAGCATGGTGGTTACCAGCTTCTCTTCGCCGTGTTCAATGGCCACCACGTCCCCTTTGCAAACGGTAACGCTGGCGCCGGGCCGCACCACCTCCCCCCGGGCCACAAACCGTTCTCCTTTGGCCGGAGCGATGAAGTTGACCTTGTATTCGACGGTCAGGACAGCGGTGTCGGGCGCGCTGAGGCTGAAAGCCGCATACCCGCAGGCGCTATCCAAGATTGCGGTGGTGATGCCGCCGTGGATGAAACCGTGTTGCTGGGACAGGTCAGTTCGGTAGGCCATCTCGATTTCCACTTCCCCGGGATTCACTCGGCCCAATACCGCGCCCAGGGTATGCATGGCCGTTTGGCGACTGAAGCTGTTCCGGACCCTGGCTTCAAAGTCCGGGTCTCTGGGCTCGAATTTAGGCATTGGTCATGTGCTCCAATATTTCGATGGTCCCCCTCGTCATTCCGAGGACGACTGGAATCCAGAAAAACGTTTCCAAACGCTTGCCGGTGGATTTGGCGCCATGTCAGCCGAAAGTCCTGAGCGGATCCTGGCTTTCGCCAGAATGATGGGGCAAGGCAGCCAAACTTGTCACTGCAACCTGTATTTTTCATGCGCGGGCTGGTTAAAAACCCGCGTCTACGGTTGTTGTAGGTAGCGCTCTACATCATGAATTTGCCTTCAGAGCGGCATCTCTGGATTCCGTCCTTCCGGGGAAGGACCAAAATGGTAGGATGAGACTGGGCCGCTTTAGAATTTTAGGCCGGTCGCTTCTTTGAAGCGGCGCATGGCTTCTATGTGGTCTCCGGCGGTCTTCAGGCCGGCTTGGCGGTTCTCTATGGAAAGATAGCCAGCACCCAGTTCCTGCCACGCCTTGGCTTCGTCAACCCAGTCTTCGGGCTGCCTGCCCCCGGTGCGGAGACGTCCGTCCAGACCCAGGGCATCGGGGTCCCGTCCCATCTCCCGCATGAACCCATGCGTCTTTTCTACGACGGCGCGGCCTGTCTCGTCGGGACTGAAGTTGGGGCACCACCCGTCGGCCAGCCTGGCAACACGCTTCAGCACGGGGTCAGGCGGCATGGGACTTTGGGAGCTGCCCGCGCCCAGCCAGATGGGAATGGGACGTTGGACGGGCAGTGGATTCAGGCCAGCGTGGCTGATGTTGTGCCACTTTCCGTGGAAGTCCACCACGTCTTGGGTCCAGAGGGCCCGCATAACCTCGATCTGCTCGGCGCTGCGCGCTCCCCGGTTGTGGAAGTCCTCACCTAGGGCTTCGTATTCGACCGCGTTCCAGCCCACGCCGATGCCGAGCCTCAGCCGACCGCCTGAGAGCACGTCCACCTCGGCTGCCTGCTTGGCCACGAGCACCGTTTGGCGCTGGGGCAAAATCAGTATGCCAGTGGCGAGGCCGACCCGTTCGGTGATGCCCGCAAGGTAACCCATCAGAGTCAGCGTTTCGTGCACCACCGACTTGTGGTTGTAGGTGCGCAGGGCGGGAAAATCGTGGTGGGCAGGGTCTGCGCCAAGCACATGGTCAGCGATGAAGATGTAGGCATAACCCATCTCCTCGGCAGCCTGGGCGAAGTCCTTGATGGCCAGCGGGTCTGGCTCAATCTCCGTCTGGGGAAAAATCACTCCAACTTCCAATTCTCACTCCTAGAAATCTCTATATCCTTGAGCAGGCATTCACTTGCTGGGGCTTCGTAGCCAAACAATCGAGGCCAACAGCCCTCCGGCCACCGCCATCGCCACCAATAATGGCTGCCAGATTTCCACCAGCACTATGGCGACGATGAATCCAGTGGCCAATACGGTGGCGATGATGAGCAACAGAATCAGGGTGGTCGCCAATAACGTAATCCTAATCTTTTCCAGGCGGGCGGCAAAGGCGCCGCTGGTGCGGGCGTACTCTCGCACCCCCAGGGCCACCAACCCAATCAGGATGACCGCTATCCAGATGCCTACTTCGCCCAATGCGTCCTTCGCTCGCCCCTATGCCCCGGCCATCAGAGACGGTGCATCTCTGGGATGACTTCTTCGCCCACCAAACTGATATGATCCAGGGCCTCAGCCTGGGACATCTGTGGGTAAAACAACCGGATTATGACGTCGGTGAAACCCATATCTTTGTATTCCTCGATCTGCTCCAGGCACTCTTCAGGGCTCCCCAGCACAAATGTCTCGTCCATCAGGGTTTCCAGGTCTCCTGTCACCTTCCTGGCCAGCTCGTCGTCGGAGCCGTGGAGGCCCTGCTCGGCGTAAACCTTGTATTTCGTTTCGAACCCGACCCTCGCTTTCCTGATGGCTTCCTCATGGGTCCCAGCACAAAAGAACTCCCTCACGATCACCATGTCCTCGGGCTGCTCGTAGCCGCTCTTTTCCAACGTCTCATGGTACAGGTCTATCTGTTTCCGGATGGACTCGTTGCCCTGGGCCGGGCCCACATAGAGTATATCTCCAGAACGGCCAACGCGGCGGATAGCCGGGTCGCTCATGGCTGCCTGCCAGACCTTGGGTCCGGGCTGCTGGTATGGCCTGGCCGTGGGTTTGGCGCCGGTCACCTGGTAATACTTGCCGTGGTGGGTCACCTCGTCTTCGGTCCATAACCTACGTATGAGTTGCATCGACTCCGTGATGCGGCCGCCCCGTTCGGACATTTTAATGCCGAACGCCTCGCATTCTTCCACGCGGTAGCCAAGGCCGATACCCAACACGAAACGCCCCTCAGAGATGTGGTCTAGGGTCGCAGCCTGTTCCGCGACTTCAACAGGATTCAACAGGGGGAGCAGCAGGACCGACGTGGCGAGCGTCATGTTGCCAGGTTCGGCGGCCATGCGGGCCAGTACGGTCCATGGCTGGAAGTGCTGGAAAGGGTCGATCAGGAAGTGGTGGCCGAAGCAGTAGGCGTCGAAACCGGCGTCACGGGCGGCTCGGAACTGGGACAAGTGGTTCTGCCACTGTTGTTGATGGTCCACGGTATCCCGCAGTACGACATGTCCAACCTGATAACCGGCCCGCATTGGAGTCCTCCAGTATTTTCGAATCTTTCGGAGTAAGGCCTGGCGAGTCGAGCCTTGCAGCCCATTGTCACCCCGAGTGCAGCGAGGGGTCTCTTCGTTCCTCGGCTGTGCGGCCCCACTGGCAACGATATTCCTCTCCTTCCACGGAAGGATTGAAATGACAGTGTTTGGGGATGGGCTTGCAACCCAAAGCTAGCTGTTCTCTGTTTACTGGCGGAGGTATTTGACCAAACGGTGGCCTTCCACGTTCTGGTTCACATAGAGGTCGCCGTGGGAATCCACCCAGACGGCGTGGGCCCCATTGCCCCAGCCGGCGTTGAGGGGGCTATCCCAGGTGCCGATAATGTCGCCATCGATGCTAAGGACGCTCATGAATCCATCAAGTTCAGGGACGTAAAAAACGTTGTCCTTGTCGACGTATATGTCGCACGGCCGCGCCAGATCGGCCCATTGGTCAAGATAGTTGCCGTCGGCGTCGAATATCTGGATACGATTATTCTCCCGGTCGGCCACGAACACTCGGCCGTCGGTGTGCACCCAGACGCCGTGGGGCACGTGGAACTCGCCCGGCCCGGTCTTGCCAGGCTCGCCCCAGGAGAAAAGCAGCTTGCCGTCGGACGTGAACTTATGGACGCGGGCATTACCGTAGCCGTCGGAGATATACAGGTCGCCCGCTGCGTCCAGAGCGATGTCGCTGGGCCGGTTGAATGGGCCCGCCGCCTGCTTGGCCGGCTCGCTGTAGTCGCCCGACCAGCCGGTGTCCGAGGGCTTGTCCCACTCGCCAAGAGTCATCAAAAGATTGCCGTCGGGCCGATACTTAAGCACGACATGGCTGTTCTTGACCGGCATGTAGAGGTTGTCTTCGCCGTCGATGAACATGCCGTGGGCATCGGGCAATTGGCCCTCGCCCCAGGAATTCAGGAAATTGCCGTCGCGGTCTAGAACGATCAGGGGGTGTTCGCCGCGGTTGAAGAGATACACCCGGTCTTGGGAGTCGGTGACGATGGCCGTCTGGCCCAGCACCCACCCTTCAGGGAGCTTCTCCCAGTCTTCCACCTGCTCGTAAACGTGGGTGCCTGCGCCTACTCGAACCATTGGTATCTCCCCTAATCGAGCGGGAGTATCAATGCCCGCCGCCCGTTATTCAGGATATTTGGGTTATGCGTCGGCGGTCAGGGCCGCGATAATCTGCTGATGCAGTTCCGCCGCCCGTTGGGAAACCAATTCAGCGGTTATTCCGCCCAGTGGATGGGGGATTCCCAACGGCTGGAATCCCTTGCGTCCAAAGACGCTGGCGTGCCTGAGTGCCGAGTTCAAGAACGGCTCGGTACAGATGACTATCGTGGGGATTCCCTTGTTCTCCAGGGCCATGGCGTCGTGCACACTACACGCGGTACAAGACCCTCAATCCGCGATGCAAGTCACCACGAAATCGCACTGTGAGGCCAGATCGTCGATGATATCGTCAGCGGCGGGGCGGGAGTAAACGTACTTGTCGACCGCGATGCCGTCTCGGAGCTCAAAGTCCTTGTTCAACAGTTCCTTAACTCCCTGTAGCAACAGGCTGGCGTTAGCCTTGCGGTTGCCCAAGAAGCCGCCCACCTTGCCGTGGATCGTCTCCAAACGTGGGGCCGGCCTCCATTTCGAGTAAGCTTCGGGGTCGATGGGCGATAGCAGTCCCATGTCACTTAGCCGAGCCTGCAGGTCTGCTCCTGGTGCGCTAACCATTATTACTCCTTAGGGCTGGTCTATCTTGAGGGTAACCCGGCGGGAGCCCCAGCCGGGAAGGTATGCCGAATGAGGGCCGCCGCTGCCTCCGGCGACCATGATGTGGATGCGGTCAGGAGCCCGAACGACAGGCACCATCTGGTAGTCGTCGTTCGCGTCCACGAAGCGGGGCCAGAAATGCCCGCGGTCGGCGTCGCCCTGGGGCGGGCCGCCGTGCCGGAGCTCACGGACCGGCTTCCTGGCGTGCTCGAAAAGGAATTGGCGGATGTCCGCCTTGCGCCAGCCGTCCTCGCTGAGGAACTTGGCGTGCTCTGGGCCAAGGACCACGAATGTGTCGCCCATGACGTACATCTGGACGTTGCCTAGGGTGCACATGGTGTCGGCCAAGACCGTCAGGAAGTCACGCGAGTTTTTGGCGTGGTACATGATGTTGTGGGGAGCTTCTGCGGGGAAGACCGTCACCGCGCTGTCTGAGGCTTCCAGTCCGATGTCGGTGTGCAGCGGCCCCCATGGGTTGATGCCCTGGTCTTCGGCCACGCAGTAAGTGTAGGCCCCGGGATGACCGAAGGTGGCCTTGTTGGTCTCGCCAGGGATGGCGCCGCCCAGGTTGACCAGGGCCAGTTTCACCGCCCGGCCAATAGTGGCGTTGGCCCGCCATCCGGCGCCGAAGCAGTTGTAGCCGCCGTTTATGTCCAGCTCTTTGACGATGGGGCCGCTGACGATGACCAGAGGGGTATGGATGCCGGTGGAGCACATCACCCCGCGCAGGTTGAACCGGTCGTCCATCATGGCCTGGATGGCGGTGATGATCACGGGCATGTATTCCGGCAGGCAACCGGCCATGACAGCGTTAACGGCGATACGTTCCACGGTGGCCTTGCCGCCCAGCGGCGGCAGTTCGGCGATGAGCTCGCCGGGGTCCCGGCCCGTGTAGTCGACGAACAGCTTGACCCGGTCTTCGGTCGGCGGAACCACGGGCAAGCCGTCGGTCCAGCCAGTCTCAAACATCAAGTCGATGGCATTGCCAAGATTAACCGCGTCGGAGGAAACCATAGTTGCTCACAAAAGTTCGTCTGCCGGGTTCATCCGAGTGTAGTCTGGGCGGTGTTTTGCTGTCAACGCGGGATGGGGGGCTGAGGGTTCCTGATATGCCGCCCAAAAGCGTAGGGGAGCATCGGCAACGAGATTCTTCGGCTCACGCCTCAGAATGACAGGAGGCGGGGTAGGCGGCTCCAAATGACAATGTGACTGTCGTCACTTTGAAAAAGAAAACGCCGGCGGAGAAATGCTCCGCTGGCGTTTTTGTATAGCGATTTCTGGAAACGCGGCTCGCTGCCCGCCTAGGCGTTGGCCCCTACTTTGCCTTTGAAGGCGGGCATTACCTCTTTCCCGAACCACTCAAGTTGTTCGGTGATCACGCCCTGGGGAGTGCCCATGGGATGGCTCATGCCGATTCGCTCCAATGCGGGATATTCCTCCTCCACGGCCTTGAGTTGCTCGATGATCCGGTCAGGCGGCCCGGCAAGGAATGCCTGCGATTTGACGGCATCCTCGATGGAAGGAAGACCGCCATCCGGTGCACGGCGAGGGTCACTCATTATGTCGATCTGCTCATCGGTCAGACCCCGGTGCAGGCGCAGCGGCCCAAACATCTTGAGGTTCTCTTCGTAATAGCCCTTTGCTTCTTTGATGGCCTGTTCCACGGTGGGCGCCAAATGGAAATGGAAGCCAACGCTCAAGCCTTCACCGAGTTGGGCGTCGGTTTTTCCGGCGCGCACCAGCGCATCGCGGTAACCGGTCATGATGCTGTCCATTACTCCACCCTCGGCCACGCCACCGCCCAAGATCCCCTTGATGCCGTGCTTGGCCATGAAGTCCAAAGCCCTCTGGGTGCCCCCCTGGATGGGCTGCCAGCACTCCACCGGCAGGGTCTTGGGCCGGGGCACCAGTGTCAGCTCCTTGAGGGTGTAGCCGCGGTAGGGCACCTCGGGAGGCAGGGTGTAGTACTTCCCCTTGTGGGAAAAGGACTCGTTGTTGAACGCCTTGAAGATGATGTCCACCGCTTCTTCAAACTCTTCGCGGTTGGCGTCTTGGTCGGTGATGTTGGAACCGAAGGTCTCGACCTCGCGAGTGTGGTAGCCGCGTCCGACTCCGAAAATCACCCGGCCGTTGGTCAGGATATCGGCAGTGGCGTAGTCCTCAGCCAGGCGCAGAGGGTGCCACATAGGGGCGATATTGAAGCCGCAGCCAAACTTGATGTTCTTGGTCATGTGGGCCAGGTGGACATTCAGCATGATCAGATTGGGTATACACTCATAGCCTTCCGGCTGGAAGTGGTGCTCCGCCATCCACATGGTGTCGAACCCGTTGGTGTCCAGCGTTTTCGCGATGGCTTCAGCTTTGCTGTAGACGGTCATCAGGTGGTCATTGCCGAATTTCCGGTCGTTGACCGCCGTTCCGCCGTAGCCGATATCGGTCATGTCAACGTGACCGGCATACAGACTGTCAAATTTTGTAATCATCTTTTAAATCGTCTTCCTGTTCTGAATTTGGCCCAGTCCGTTTGGCAATAGTGCCTGGGGTATTTAATCGCCATTATAAATAACGGTCTGCCGCTGTCAACCGCGAAACAACTAGTCAGGTACTCCCACTAATCAGGTATTCCCATCGACACCGATGTGTACGAACTGCCAACGGTCCGGGTAAGGTGGCCTTGGCCGGTCATGTCTTCGGCCAGAAGTACGTCTCCTGGACTGAAGATCATGGTGGTCCCGTTTTGTACCGAAACTTCCATCTGCCCGGCCAGCATGAAAAGGTATTGCCGCCGGCCAGGGTTGTGCCACTCCACGTCTCGGCCCGCCTCGAATGTGCGAAAGACCAGATCTTCGCCTGGCTTAGTGGCGATCCGGTGGGTGGGCTCTGTTAAAGGGTCCATCTCTTGCAGGTGGGACTGGCCGTCATCGCCGGTATAGATACGCACAAACATTTAGAAACCTCGGCTAGGTAGAAATCGGGGAATTGGCCCCGCCGAAGTATACACGGAAGAGGGCGGATGTAACCGCTACTGGACCGAGGCGCTCCCGCTGATGGGGAAGTTGCCGGCGGTGCCGGTGGCCACGTAGGACCCGCTGGTGTTCACCGTCCAGGTCAGCCTGACCCGGCCATCGGACCATACTAAGCCGGTCTGTTGCGCCGAGCTAACTACCCCGGGACCGAAGAGGGTGGCAATCACCGATGTCCCAGCGGCCACCGTGATATCCAGGTAAATCTGGCTCTGGCCCGAACCGATGCTGGCGACGCTCATGACCGGGGAGGCCAGAGCGCTGGCGATCGGCGTGGCTAAATGCCTTTCTCTCTAAGTCCAGGCTAAAAGGGGCTAAGAGTTAAGTCAATGCCATATCAACATCGTGTGACGAACGTCACAATACGGACAAAGCGCCCAGGCGGTCAATTGGAGGTTAGCCCTGGGTGACATCCTCGCCGTCAACCAGGTCCAGACGCCGCTGCGCCATCGCAGCCAGGTCCAGGTCATGTGTGGCCACGATCACGGTGGCCCGCCTGGAGGCGGCGACGTCGCCCAGGGTCTCGGCGATGGAACGTGCGGTGGCGGTGTCCAGCTCTCCGGTTGGCTCGTCGGCAAATACCACTTCCGGTTGAGCGACTAGCGCCCGGGCGATGGACACCCGCTGTTGTTCGCCGCCGGAGAGTTCATAAGGGCGGTGGCGGGCGCGGGTGCCCAACCCCACAGCCTGCAAGGCCTCGGTGGCCCGCTGCCTACGTTCCCGCCAGGACATGCCACCGATATGCAACGGCAGTTCCACGTTCTCCTGGGCCGACAACAATGGCATAAGTCCGAACGACTGGAAAACAAAACCGATCTTATGCCGCCGCATCTCTACCAGGTCCGACTCCCGCAGTTCCGCCAGGTCATTCCCGTTGAAGTGCACCGTCCCCGTGCTGGGCCGGTCCAGACCGGAGAGCAGATTCAGCAGCGTGGTTTTACCGGACCCGGACCGGCCGGTTACCGCCAGGAATTCTCCCCGAACGATCGTAAGGCTGATCGCCGACAGAGCCGTCACTGCGGTTGCGCCTGAGCCAAACACGCGGCTTACTTCAACAGCCGTAATCACCGGCCCGTCGTTACTATTAGTCGCCATTACTGTTGGCTCCTGCTCCTGGTCTGCCGCGGGTTGGTTCCTGGCGCGTCGATGGTGATCTGCCCGTCTTCCGTTTGAATCTTGGCCAGACCGCCACGGCGGAAGCGCTCCGCCAACTCCGGCGGCAACTGCAACCGTCCTGCCGGGTCCACAACCACAAATTCTTCTTCAACTATGCCGCCGTCACGCCGGTAATCGGGCCGGGAGAATGTCTCGGACCCGATCCGCCCGTCCCGAATGTGGACCACGCGGTCCACGAACTGGGACACCCCTGCGTAGTGGGTCACGGTTACCACGGTCACGCCGTAGGACTGGTTCAGACCGCGAATCATCTCGAAGATGCTATCCGCGTTCTCGGTGTCCAATTCCCCGGTGGGCTCGTCGGCCAGAAGCAGGGGCGGCTTGTTGGCCAGGCCCACTGCGATGGCGGCCCGTTGCTGCTCGCCGCCAGACAATTGGTAGGGTAAGCGGTCCTTCTTGTCGGCCATGCCCAGTGATTCCAACAACTCGTCCGACCAGGCGCGGCGCACTTTGGCCGGTTCGCCGGACAGCGCCATGGGCAGCGCGATATTGTCGGCGACGGAAAGGTAGGGCACAAGGTTCCTGGCGGTGGCCTGCCAGACAAATCCGACCTCTGAACGCCGGTACATCACAAGGTCGCTGTCGGAGACGTCCAACAGGTCCCGGGCGCCGACCAACACCTGGCCCGCTGACGGCCGGTCCAATCCTGCCAGGATATTCAATAACGTGCTCTTGCCGCTGCCGCTGGCGCCGATAACGGCGATCAGTTCGCCGGCTTCGACGCTGAGGTCCAGCCCCCGAAGCGCGACGACCTCCAGGTCAGCGCGTTTGTAGATCTTAAAGAGGTCACGGCAATCGATGTAATAGCCAGTTTCTTCAGCCGGCGTGCCTGTATTTCCCTGGTATTCACTGAACTGGGTCATCCCGCATCTCCCATTCTAAGCACCTGTTGCACCTGTATCTTCGAGCTCAGCCAAGCCAGCCAGAGCACCGTTACCAGGGTGACCAAAGCCAAAACCGCGTAGGACACCGCCAGAGACAACCAATTGGTGGTAAGGGCCATCGGCGGCGTTACGCGCTCTCCCTCCTCGGCCACTTCCATCAGAGGAAGGAGGCTTGTACCAATCAGTTGGCCTACCCAGGTCCCCATGGCCACGCCGCAGATAATGATCAAGAATAGATTAAACCATACGATGCCCCGCGACTGGCTGCCCGAGGATCCTAGAGTCCGCAGCAGGGCGAACTCGGTCTGGCGCTCCTTGGTATCCAAGAAGGAGAAGAGCATCACCCCTGAGCCGGTGGCAAGGGCCACGGCCAGGAACAAAAGCACCAGAAGTGCGCCCCAACCGGCGTTCACGAGGGGCTGGTCAACACGCTCAGCCACCAGGGCATCCGCATCGAATACCTCCCTGACGCTCATGCCCAGTCCACGCATTGAATCCAGAACTTGGCCGGTGTTTGCGTTGTCTCCTTGACCATCTAACGCATCTGAGTCCGGCTCTCCGGAAGTGGACGTCAGGTCCAGCCATATCTCATTGGCGCCGACCAAGGGAATGGGACTATGTTGATTGGAGGCGGCTTCGAATATTCCCAGGTCCATCAGAACGAAGGGTTTCTCTCCCGGATCGATGGTCGGGAAATAATTGGCCACCCCCGCGATGTTCACCATCACGGAATAGGTTGAAAGACCCAAGATCACGTCGTCGCCCACAGAGGCGTCGGCCAACTCCAAGAACTCTTCATTGACCACCGCCGGTACTGGGCCCTCGGTGGGACCGGGCCTCAGCCCCCGCATGCCGACCCCTCCCGTAGCCCAACTGTAACGGGTAGAGGTAGGGAATTGACCGCCGGACGCCAAGCCGCTGGTCTCGACGGCGTACAGTCCCGGCCGCCCGAAGTCCTGGATCACAGACCAGTCATTCGAATCCTGGAAATCGGCCACGGTTACCGGACCGTTGGGGGTAAGTGCGTCGATTCTTCCCAAGTACACCGCTCCCTGATCGCTGGACGCGGAAGTGCGGAACTGGTCGGTTATCTGGAAAGCCTGGAAGGAGAAGGGAGGCAGCACCGAGACATCGCGCTGTTGGTTGACGAACCGCCGTCCCGCGGCAACGACTGGCGTCAGGTCGGATTGGACCCGATGCCAGCCTTCGCCTTCCAGACCGCCCATCCAAACGTCGAAATACAGTCCCCGGGCGTCCCGCAGCCTGGCCCACATGTTGGCGCTTGGGTTTAATCCAGCCGGCTGCACCCAGATGGATAGACCACTCGCATTCGTGGGCAAGAGCAGTCCTTCAGGCGGCTCCGGCCCGTTCAAGAGCAGCTCGGCCAGCTCGCCGATCGATCTGCCGCCGGCCAGATCATCCCGGAACCAGGCCACGTCCGCGATGCGGGACGCGTCCATCGCCAACACGAAAGCTGATGTACTGAACCCAGTGGTGGTTATCTGCCCTGTGGTGCGGTAAACATCCGCGGCACCGAGTACCGCCGGGAGTTCCAGTACTTCCTCGGCTAACCTCCCTCCCTCTGTGGCGCTGGAAACACCGGTGTGCCTCACCCTCAGATCGGCGCCCGCGGCGTAGAGGGACCTCTCTTCCTGGCTTCGTTCCAACGTAGAACTGAAAGCACTGCCGATAACGCCCATCGCGGTGGACATGGTCAGCAACACGATCAAGATTCCAGGCACCATCGGGTCTCGGGCTACGTGCCGCAACGAGTGCACCAGCCAGGATGGAGCGATGGGATCGGCCAGGCGCGACAATAGCAACGCGAACCACGGAAATACCCGCATGATCACCAGTCCCACTGCGAGAAGCCCCAGTACCGGGCCGAGCAACAGAGAGTAATCGAGGTCCAACTGCTGACTTCCCACCGATTGGACTAAGAAAGAGCCCCTGCTTTGGATCTGCCACCAAAGCAGGCCTATCAGAGCCAGCAACAAGAAATCCAGATAATAACGGTGGAGGAAGGACGCGGTAGGAGGCCGGGCGCCGGTCTGCCTCGCTTCAACTATGCCGTTCCGGGCTGCTGCCAACGTGGCCAATGTGAACACCAAGACCGCCAGAGCCCCACCGATAAGCCCCAACACGATGGCCCCTTGGGACACCGTCACGGGCACGCCCGCCAGCTCGTCGGCGCCGCCGCCCAAGCTGAAGAACAGTTTGCCCAGCACCCGGACCACGCCCATGGCCAGGAAGGGTCCGATTATCACCGCTGGTATACCCAGTAACAAGCCTTCGCCCAGACCCAGCATTCCCACTTGCGCCGTGGTAGCGCCCCGGCTCTTCAGCATTGCGATCTCGCTGGAGCGGGACCGGACGATCAGGCCCGCCACCAACGCCAGATAGTAAAGCAGGATGCCGGTGATCAAGAACACCATCAAGAACAGTGGCACCCTAGCCAACAAAAGTTGCTCGTCGAAGCTGTCGAGAAGGTTGTCCAGCCGGATGGTGTAGCTGGAGTTCTTCAGGTTGAACCGGATGTTGGTCTCAGCCTGGAGGATCGTCTGGCGCAGAGGTCCCACATCTTTGGCCCGGAGTCCTTCGCGGTCGAGGTAGTAGTACCAGGTGACATCGGTGTATAGCGTCGGATACTCATCGAGCACCCGGTCCATCACTGCCGCTTCAGTGGTGAATAGCGGAATTATGGTCCAGCGATCGTTGTGCAGGCTGAAGTCCAAATCGACTCCAAACCAGAATTCGTCTTCAGGATCGACACGCTCGAACTCCGCCGCAATGCGCACGGTCATGGAAGGCGGGTCGGTGAAGGACGCCGCTGGAAACACCTCCATGGTCTGGCCGACCTCTAATCCCAAAAGTTCTAGACCCAAGGTGTCCACGGCCACGTCCATTGGCGTGTCCGACCCGGCGGCCGCGTTCGCCGCTCCGGGCCAGCTTCCCCGGAGCACTCTGATTCGATCGGGCTCAAACCCCGACATGTAGATGATTGACCCTCTTGGCCGGACCTCGTTGTCCAACTCCAACTGAGGGTGTCCCTTGAAGTAGAATGTTGCCGTGTCCACCACCTGCGCCTGTTCATAGATATAAGGGGCAAATGCCGCGGCGATCTCATTTTGGGCATAGTCCAACCGCTCCTGGTAGACCGTTCGGCGTCCCGCGGTGGTTGACGGTTCGTCTTGGCTGCTGAAAGACCGCATAGTGATGTTGGTTTCTTCGGCCGGCGCCCTGAGCAACTCGTGGCGCAGCGAGGCGTTCGACAGCAGGTCGGAGAAGATCACGCCGCTGGCCATCAGGGCCACTGCAAGCAGGATACCGCCAAACAGTACAGACTCCAGGCGCCAGCCGGATACGGCTCTCCTCACAGCCATCACATAGGCAAAGCGGATCATGGGCATCATCGGATGCCACCGTTTAGGTGCATCATCAGACGCCGCCCCGCAGGATCTCAGCGGTATTGAGCCGCCGGGCCGCAACCACGGCGAACGCCACCGACAAGGCCGCAACCGCCAGCAGCCCGGCCAACACCCCGGCCATCAACCAGCCCTGCACAGAAGGCACTAAGGGCGGCACTGGATCGCCGCCTTGGGGTGTCAGGTCAACCAGTTCCAGTATCTCAAGTCCCGGCCAGTAACCCATGGCGGCTCCGGCGGCGATGGCCAGCACCGCGATGATCAACCGCTCCGCCGCCAAGGACAGCAGAAATTGGCGGTGTGAGAAGCCCAGGACCCGCACCACCGCCAGGTCCATACGGCCCATGCGAATGGAAACCAAAGCGTGGACGGTCAGAGTCAGAAGCACGGCGATCCCGATGGCCACCATGCTGAAGATGGTCAACCCGTTCCAGCCGCCCCCCGCTAGGGGGTTCCGTTCGGCCAGCGATGCCGCGAGCTCAGAGTCTTTCACCGAGACCAGTCCGGGTATCAGTTCTCTGATCTCCGCAACTACCTGTTCCCGGTCGGCTTCTTCGTCCAGCGCCAGCCACATCTCGGCTGGCTCCGCCAATACGCTCAAGGGCAGGCGTCTGGTGTATTCAGTGAAGTCTGTAAGGTCCGTCAAGAAAAACGGTCTCCGGTCGGGTGACAGCGTCGGAAAGTGGGTGACCACTCCCACGATCTGGACCGGCACGGCCAGACTCCCCAATTTGACCCGCACCTGTTGCCCCACCTGGAAGTCCGGACCGCCGATGGCCGGGATGGGGAACGGGCCCGGCGGCAGATGTATCCCCCGCTGTCCGTTGGAGAACGCCTCCTCCCAGGAGAACCGAAGACCCGTGCTTCCGCTTCTGGCGCCGGTGCGGACCTGTTCCGTGACGTCGGGTTTCGAGCCCTGGTTGGCCAAGGCCGTCCAAGGGGCCGAGCCTTCAAATTCTTCGATCACGACCCCATCTGGTCCCGATGAAGGTCCAAACGCCGTGACATCGTCCATTTTTATTATCCCGTCGGAAAGCCGGTTGGACGGGGTAGTTGAAAAGAACACCGACACAAGTTCGAACGGCGGCGTGGCCTGGCCTAACGTTGGGAGGTCTCCGGTGAGTAACCTCCAGTTCCCATCGACCGCTTCCACATCGGTGGCATCTGGACCTTCGGCTTCAAGGATGTTGCCCATGGCAAATGTCCGGTAGATACCCTCGGCGGTCATCACTCTGGCCCACATGTTCACGCCGAACTGCAGGTTCTTCTCAAACAGGTCGCTGCTGTCCACCCAGATCCCTATCGACACGCTGTCCTCGGGCAACGGGATGCCGGTCCCCGCGAGGCTGGACGGGAAGGGCCTAGGCCGCAGCAGCCTGCTGATCGCCGGTAGACCGCCGGGGTAGAAATCGTCCCTGAACCAGGCGGTGGTATCGAGAGACCGGAGGTCCACAGCCAACAGATCCACGCTCTGGCCCAGCGTACCGTCCAGAAGTGTGACTGAGTCCCGCAGTAGCCGGCTGACCGCCGTAACTCCAGTGATCCTGCCCAGTTTCTCCGGGCCCCCAACCGAAAGGGCTGGGCCCTTCACGACCATGTCTCCGCCGATCTTATAGCGGGCCTGGTCGCTCTGGCCCTGAGATAGGCTGGACTGAAAGGTAGCCCCGAACACTCCCAACGCCGTGGCTAACATCAGGATCACGGCTAAAGAGCCGTGGGGGATGGGGTCCCTGGCCAGTCGCACAAGGGAGAACTGGAACCAGGCGGCCCCGGCCCGTCCTCCGGCCCAGGCCAGCAATCGGATCACCAAAGGCAATACGCGCAGCAACAAAACAGCCGCCGCGAAAAGTCCCAACACCGGACCAAGGACCAGAGTCGGGTCCACATTTACCCCCTGGGATGCCAGCTCTTCGGCCACGAATCCGTCGCGGCCACGCACCTGGAACCAGATGACAAGCACGGTGGCCGCGGCCAGGATATCCAGATAGTAGCGGTGCAAGAAGGGTACGGATGGGGGTCGGGTCCTGCTCAACAACGTCTCCAGCGTGCCCATCCTGGCCCGGCCGGTGGCAGTAACCAACAGTACCCCGAGAGCCATCACGCCGCCCAATGCCCCCATCCAGAACATATCTCCGGCCAGGCCCAAAGGAATCCCTGTGGCGAACTCTCCTTGGGGGTTGATAGTGTCCAACAACAGGTACTTAACGATGACCCAGGCCAGGAACGGGCCCACTATCACGGCGACAACAGCCACAACCGCCTCGGCCATGGCCAACACGCCGCTCACCTGAATCACGCTGGCCCCCCGGCTCCGGAGTTGCCCGGCTTCCTCAGCCTGACTTCGCCCCAGGGTTCCGGTGATGAGCGCCAGGAAATAAAGGACCACGACTACAACCAGCGATAGATACAGATACAACGGGATCCGGGCGAGGGTGAGCGCTCTCTCGAACTCTTCTACGGTCAGGCCCAGTCGGCTCAGAACAAGGGTGCGCGGGAAAACCTTATTCAGGTCGGTCTCAAGGCCCACAACCTGCTGCTCCACCTCGCTAGCGTTCCCAACGGTCAGGTAACCCGCGTCCAAGAATAGGTGAAACCCGAAGTCGCCAACCAAGGTCGTGTACCGAGAGCCTATTCCCTGGAAAAAGTCTTCCTCATTCACGAATATAGGCACGACCACCGACTCGCCGACTGGAATGACGTCGAAATAATTCGTCGCGCCCATCCAGTATTCCTCGCCGGCGTCGATGGGCTCGGCCACGCCCACTATTTTCAGAAGGAGACGTTCCGAAGACCCACGGCGCGGCACCAGGAATACCGAGTCTCCAGGCAGATAGGTTAGCTTACGGGAGGATTCCGACCCGAGCACGACCTCTATCGCGCCATCGCCGTCCGGGTCCTTGAACGCCCCGCTCACCGGCCAACGGCCCTGGGTGAGCCTTGTGTGTTCAACGAAGTTGGTGAGGAAGAATGGTCGGCCCGACGGCGAGCCCAGGATGGGCGTGGTCGGCGTAGTCAGCAGGGTTAGGTTGGGCTGGGTCCGCCCGAACCGCTCGATGCTCCGCAGCATCACGCCCAAGCGTTCGTTCGACGACTTTTCCACCAGGGTTTCCAGAGGCGAATAATCAGCCTGCCCCAACGGACGGTTCTGGGCCGTGATCTGGGCGTTGTGCACCTCGGGGCCGAACGACGCGACGGAGTGGCGCAACCCGGCCTCGCCCAGGGCGCGCGAGTACAGGGCGCCAGTGGACATAATCGTAACCGAAGCCAGGATGCCGAAAGACGTGACAGCCAGCAGAAGCCAGGACTGGCGCAGTCGCCGGCGCAACAACCAGGTGACCAGGGACAGTAGCTGCATGGATCTCAGCGGCACTCCCGGTCACGGGCGAAGGACAACCCTCGGGGAGCGGCCTTTGACGTGAGCTCGGTGTATGGTGCGTCGTACGCACCATGAATATTAAGTATCGGCATAAGCGATTTGCATTATACGACGTTTCGAGGGCCAGCGAATTAGGTTCAGTCCTGGGGCCTTTCGTCGGCCTCATGCTATAATCCCGCCCACCGGCCAAAGGCGGTCTCAAACTGTGCCTGAGACACCAAAATTTCAAATGGATCCGAGGATAAGCAATGAAGCGTTTGGAAGGCAAAACTGCATTGGTCACCGGCTCTGGCCGCAACATCGGCCGGGCCATAATCTTGAAGCTGGCTGAAGAGGGCGCCAACGTGGTCGTGAACGCCCGTAGCAACCAGGAAGAGGCTGATTCTGTGGCCGCCGAGGCCCGTGAATTGGGCGTGGAAGCCCTGCCATACATCGCCGATGTTTCAGACCACCAGCAGGTGACGAATATGTTCGCTGCCGCCGCGGAGCAGTTCGGGGGAGTGGACATCTTGGTCAGCAACGCCGCTATCCGTCCCCACGAGCCCTTCACTGGTCTCACCCTGGAAGAATGGCAGCGCGTCAGGGGTGTGGTGCTGGACGGGGCGTTTCACGTGGCCCACGCAGCCATTCCGAACATGGCGAAGAACGGCTACGGGAGAGTGGTCTTCTTCACCGGAGACGGCGCTTTCAAAGGGACGGCCCAACGCGCCCACGTTTCCGCCGCCAAGATGGGCGTGATTGGCCTGGCTAGGGGGTTGGCTTCTGAGTTCGCTCCCAAAAACATCCGAGTGAACGTCATCTCTCCGGGCCGGATCGACACCACCAGGGACCTAAGCTGGTATCCACAGGGCGGGATGCGCGATACGGCCGACATACCGGTGGGCCGCCTGGGCTCGGTGAACGATATAGCCTCGGCCTGCCTGTTTTTGATCACCGACGAGTGCGGCTTCATGATCGGCCAGACCCTGCACATCAACGGAGGGACCGACTTCTTTTAGGTCGGAAAGTTGAGTGGAGCCTAGCTCCTGAACCGAAACTCTTTCAGGTCGTCCGGGATGATGAGCTTGGCTTCCGTCTGATCTTGGATCTCTTCCGGGCTCCAGCCGGGGGCGTGCTCTACCAGATTGAACCCTTCGGGCGTGATCTCGAAGAGACCCAGGTCCGTCACCAGCATCTTCACTACGCCGGGTGCGGTGATGGGCAGCGTGCATTTCTTCAGCAGCTTGGCCGCGCCGTCACGGGTAGTGTGCTCCATGGCGATGAAGACACGCTTGGCGCCGGCCGCCAGGTCCATTGCCCCGCCGATGCCGCCGCCCTTGCGGCTCGGGATGCGCCAGTTTGCGAAGTCGCCGTTCTCCGCGACCTCGTAGGCGCCCATCACGGTGACGTCAATCATGCCGCCGCGGATCATCATGAATGAATCGGCGTGGTGCACACAGGCCATGCCCGGCAGGGGAACAACCTTCTGTCCACCGGCGTTCACCAGGTGCCGGTCTTCCTCGCCTTCCTTGGCCAGCGGCCCATAGCCAATCACTCCGTTCTCGGCGTGATTGATGATCTCTCTACTGGAATCCGAGTAGTTGGAGCACAGGGTGGGCATGCCCACGCCTAGGTTAACGATCCAACCGTCTTGAAATTCCATGGCCAGGCGGTCGCACATCGCCTGTCTTTCCAGTTTCACTTTTTCGGCCATTCTCTATCTCCGGTCTGTGAGCTTTCAGTGTTCAGTCGTCAGCCAGCTGTTCGCTGAGTGCTGTTTGCTTCTTAGATCCAGATGCCGTCTTCGGGGATGCGCACCAGCCGGTCGACGTAGATACCCGCAACGTGGATGGCGTCGGGGTCCAGCTCTCCTGCTTCCACGATGTCGTTCTCGACTTCAACTATGGTCACGGTGGCAGCCATCGCCATCAACGGGTTGAAGTTGCGCTGGGTCAGCCGGAACACCAGGTTGCCTGCGGTGTCGGCTTTCCAGGCCCGTATCAGTCCGTAGTCGCCAGGCAACGGCAACTCCAACACGTGCATGCGGCCATTGAACTCCCGATGTTCTTTGCCCTCGGCCAACTCGGTTCCCACCGACGTTGGGGTATAGAACCCGCCGATCCCGGCGGCAGCGCAACGAAGGCGCTCGGCCAACGTGCCTTGGGGCACCAACTCGGCGTCGATCTCATCGTTGTTGTACATGCGGGTGAACGGTGTGACCTGAGAAGGGTGGGTTGCGGCGGTGAAGGCGCAGATCATCTTCTTCATCTGACCGGCTTCCACCAATGTGCCGATGTCCACATTTTCGTCGATGGTCCCGGCATTGTTGGACACGCCTGTGAGGTTTTTAGCGCCCTGGCGGTTCAATGCGGCCAACAGGTTCCTGGGCACGCCTACGCCGCTGAATCCGGGGCTGAGTATGGTGACGCCGTCGGGGATGTCGGCTACGGCGGCGTCCATGGTTTCGTAGATCTTGTTCTTCATGAATTACCTTGGAATCCCGGGGAGAGATTGCGAGGTCTAAATTAGCCCGGTCGTGGGCGTGTTAAATACTACCGCAGACCGGTGCGTCGCGCCATAGGCGGAATTTCGGCGGTCCGCGTCCCGCCTATTTAGATCCAGAGCCCATGCCGGGATTGAATATTCCAGGAAATCATGTATCTTATTCTCAAACAGTAAACAAGGCTGGAGGAATATCATGGTAGCCTCAGACCATAGGACTTACGTCTACGTCGGCCTGGCCGGCGAAGGCGACTACATCGGTGAGGGCGGTATCGTCCGCCGCGGCGACGGCGAAGAACAATGGAGGGACATCTCCAAGGGCCTGCCGGAGAATGCGCAGGTCAGGGGCCTGGCGATCCGGCCCGACGACCCCAAGATCGTTTTCGCCGGGACTGACACGGGAGTCTACCGCTCCAAGGACCGCGGCGATACCTGGGAGGCCTTGAATGACACCACCTCCGGGCACGAGGTCTGGTCGCTGGCCATCCATCCCGATAACCCAAATGTGATCTTGGCCGGATACGAACCCTGCTCCATCTCCCGCTCCGAAGACGGCGGTGATACCTGGAAGGTTATGGACACCAGCCAGGTGGTCTATCCCCATATCACGACCTATATGCCTCCCACAGGCAAGCGGGTCATCGGCATGGCTTTCGACCCCTCCAACACCAAGGATATCTACGCCGCCGTGGAAGTGGGCGGCCTGCTGGCCAGCCGTGACGGCGGCGAGAGTTGGGTCTCGGTGATCGACGGCCCCTACATCAAGAACAACACCCTGGACCTACACCAGGTCGAGGTCAGCGCGGCCGCCCCGGGCACGGTGCACATCGCCACCCAGACCGCCATGTTCCGCAGCCGGGACAAGGGCGCGCGCTGGGAACACGTTCAAGTTGAAGAGATGTTCCCCGGCGGTTCGTACTGCCGTGACCTGTTGGTTGCGCCCGACGACCCAAAGACCATCTACCTGGCGGCTGGCGCCGGCGGCGGCGCCGCGCCCGCTGGTACCGTTCAGGAGGGCGCCCTCTTCCGCAGCCGCGACGTAGGCGAGACCTGGGACCGGCTGGACCTAGGCGAGACGGTGCCGGGACGTATGATGGCCATCGCCATCGACGCCGCCGCACCGGACCACATCTATTGCGCCGCGTACAGCGGAGAGGTCTACAGCAGTTCCGACGGCGGCAGTAACTGGTCCAAGAGTGTTCTCCCCGGGGAAAGCTCCCGCTATCTGCACGTCTACCCGATGGTCTGCGGCTAGCGATTCCGGCATAGATCAATTCGCAAATCGTTTGCCTGAGCGGTGGCACGAATCCTGGATCGGTCCCGCAGTACAGGCACGTCCTAAATACAGGAGACTGGATTGACAAGTTTCTCGATCGACCGGGCGACCTACAGCGTCGGAGAGGCCGCCCTGGACTTAATGGTCCTGGAAAAATCTGAGTTTCCCGAAGGGTTTCAAGGTCATCAGGTGGTCCGTGAGGGGTCATTGGACAACGACACTCTGGCCCAAAACGGGTTCGACGGTAGCACCTCCGAGCGTTTCACTGCCGCAGGGCGAGTTACTGGAGTGATGCGGGAACTGGGACCCACGTCCACCATGGCGATGTCCGACGGGTTCGACTTTATGGCGGCATCTGTGGTGCATCTATTCGACACCCCGGAGTCGGTCCACTCCTGGATGCATGACATCTTCTTGAAGGACTTTGAAGACCGTGTCGGGGAGAGCGTGGGCCAGGGTCACCAGCTGGTTTCCGTAACCCGCCTGGAGCCCCAGGGGTTCTTCGATGAGGCGGTGGGCCTTAGGGTACTGCAGGGCGGGGTAGACGGACTGATCTCCTCAACAGTATTGGACTTCCGGGTGGGCCGCCTGTTGGGAGTGGTGTTCATCGGCGCCGTGGGCGACCACGAACGCCTGGACCAGGTCCAGCAGCTTGGCCAGGCCTTGGAAAAACGCATGGTAAGCGTGGTGCTGGGGTCGACTTAGAGGACTAGAGCGAATCCCACTCGTCGGCGGTGAGAGCGGCCTGCCTCCACGTGGCCCGGATGAAACCGCACCTGGAATCCGACGCCCAACTTGACGCCATTGGTCTTGCAAGCCTTGACCATGTCCACGCAATCGCTGACTGTAATCGCCATCGGTTTTTCCACCAAGACATGTTTTCCGGCTTTGGCGGCCAATCGAGTGTGTTCAGCGTGGAGGTGGTTGGGGGAGGCAATGAATACGACGTCTACCCTAGAATCAGCAAGCAACTCCTCGACAGATGTGTAGGCCGTCAGAACTTCGGGCTTGCTCGCGAATGCTTCCACCCGGTGCTGGTCTCTGCTTTAGGCCGCGATGATCGATGTATCTTCGGCCAAAGCCGCAGGCGGCGCGATCCGGGAGTCTGGATAATTCCCGGCGCCGATGAATGCCCAACTTATCCCCAATCTAACACCCCTTCTTGAACCGATTCGTACCGGACATGACCTTAAAACGAGGCTAGCGGCCCGCTCCCACTTTCATCTCCGCCCCTTTTAGGAATTCAGTGACATGGGGCAGCACCAGTTCCCCGGCCCTGGAGGCCTGACCATGGTTCAGGCCAGCCACCGACACAAACACAGCGCCAGGTATCGCCTGGGCGGCCACTTTGGAGCCTGGGTAGAAGCCGTCGGCATCACCGCAGTAGAGCAGGCAGGGTAGGTCAAGGCCCGGCAGAAGTTCTTCCACGCCATCAGTGCCCCTAGGCGCGAGCGTAGCTGCAATCAAAGCTTCGGGATCGTTCTGTAGCAGCCTCTCCTTGCGTCCCGCTTCCATGGGCTCCTCGTTAGTCTCGGCGTTGGCCACGTAGGCAGCCATTCCCTGGCGTAGCAGATCGATCCGGTCCTGGGGTGGGGTGTCGGTATTCGCGGTGTCGGCGCCCATGCCGCCGAGGATCAACGAATGGAACCGGTCCAGAGCGTGCAAAACCAGGCCAAATCCGATGCGGCCGCCCATGGAATAGCCCATGTAATGGGCCTTGTCCACGCCCAGATCGTCCATCACAGCCAGAATATCGCTTACCCGGAGTTTGAGGTCATAATCTTTGGGGTCGTGGGGTTTGTCGCTGCGGCCGTGCCCTCGGGCGTCGACCAGGATCAGCCTGTAGTCCTTCTTCAGCTCTTCGACGAAGCCGTAGGCGTACCAGGTCTGCAAGCTGTTGGTGAGTCCGTGCTGCATCACCAAAGGAGGGCCATCACCCTCAACGTGATAGTGGATCTTGACACCTGCGTTATCTACGTACGGCATGTTTCGTCTCCCAAACTCGGACTATCCAAAAAATAAGCTCGACCATATAGCGTTTGCGTTACCCAGACTCTGGAGAAACGCAAGGTCACTCCGGTTCTGACGTCTACTTTTGAACTAGAGGGACTCCCATTCTTCTGAGGTGAGACCGGTTGCCTCAAGATGCTCCTAAGAGTCCCCGTAGCAGGCTCGCTATGAAGGGGCACAACCGCAGTGGAAGTACCGGTCTCGGTAGACTTGGCAAATTAGACATGGCTCTCCCGTTGACCCACTTCAAGAAACCCAACCGCATTCAATCTCCGAACAGATTCGCGAAAAGTTCACGGCCTGATCGTCCGAAACTTCTATCTCGAAGACCTGAATACTGGGAATCACAGTCGCCCTTGGTTCGTCGAAATGCAATTCCAGTGCTTCCCGCAGGTTATTAAGAGCAATCGTTTTAGATTCACCTTTGCTTGCGACGTCTACTTCCTGGCATTGCGCGACGTCCCACTCATATTCTCAAGAAACCACGGCTGTGAATTGCCGTTTCTCGACTACTACAGTGGTCAGTCCAACACGATTATTTGAACCTGATTGGGAGAGCAGGTTCAAAGCAATATCGAACGCGGTGTCCCTACCCTTCGCGTATCAGCCGGGCCGCCTCGTCTCCCATCTCCGATGTGGAGGCTGTGCCGCCCAGGTCTACTGTGAGAACCGTTCTCTGTTCCAGGCAGCGGGCGACGGCTCGGTCGACCCGTTCCGCCGCTTCCTGTTCGCCCAGGTGGTTCAGCATCATGGCAACGGCTGAGACCGTGGCCAGCGGGTTGGCGATGCCCTTGCCCATGATGTCGAAGGCGGCGCCGTGA
>ERZ651768.302-NODE-302-length-37641-cov-25.037190_pt1 | contig 37641 bp, 30 predicted proteins | sample MGYA00514754_ERZ651768 | MGnify/ENA metagenome assembly ERZ651768
CCAGCAATACGTGCAGCTACCATCCGTGCCAATCGAAATGGTTACAAAGTTGTTGGTCTGCGGAACGGCTGGGAAGGAATTATGAAGATAGACCGCACAAAACCTGTGGAAGTTCAGCAGTATTGCCAGATTTTGACTGAGGGGAATGTACAAAAAATAGCGCGAACCGGTGGTACATTTCTGCACACATCACGGACAAAACCTAGTAAAGTTGCCAAGGAGAAAGTCCCAGAAATCTTGCATGATAAATATAATGCAGATGAGAATGATTTGACAGATGAAATCATCAAGAACCTGGAGTTTCTTGGAATAGAATATCTTGTTCCGATTGGCGGCGACGATACCCTCAGTTATGGGCTACGGCTGCACAAAGCAGGTGTGCGCTGTGTGGGGATTCCTAAGACGATGGACAACGATGTTCCGGGTACGGATTATTGCATCGGATTCAGCACTTGCGTAACACGCACTATCGAATACGCACACCAGCTGCGTACGTGTGCTGGTTCACACGAACGTTTTCTGGTGATTGAAGTGATGGGACGTTATGCGGGATTCACCGCATTGGTGCCAGCCATGGCCGGAGCCTCTGACCGGTGTTTGATCCCGGAACATGAATTTGACATTGAACGACTGACAGAATTAATGGTTAAAGACCGTCGGGATAATGAAAGCAACTATTCGGTTGTTCTGGTTTCAGAAGGAGCCATGTTTGGAGGCAGCGAGATGACCTTTTCAAATCAAGAGACGGATGATTATGGTCATAAAAAACTTGGAGGAATTGGAGATATGGTAAGTGCTGAACTAATGGAGCGGGCACCAAAATACAACAAAGGAGAACCAATTCATACGATTAACCAAAGAATGAGCTACATGACTCGTTCAGGTCAGCCGGATGCAATTGACTCTATTGTCCCCATGGCATACGGCAACCTGGCGATGGATTTGATTATGGAGGGCAAAAGCGGCAGGATGGTTTGCTTAAAAAATGGTCGATACGATCATGTCCCTTTTGAGGTGGTGACTGAATATGAGAAAAAAATTGATGTCGAACGCTTTTATGACACAGAACGGTATCGTCCGCATTATCACAACTGTATGGGCATGCCGCAGTTTATCATGACTTCTGATTGATAAATTGCGTAAAAAAAATAATGAAAACATTTTTTCGCAGCAGCCTATTTGTTCTATTGTTTTTTTTTACCTGGTCTTCATCAACTCAGGCTCTTCTTTTTGAGAGGCGTAAAACTTTTGATTCAGAGATTGCCTGGTTTATTTATCCTGTAGTTGGAAGTATCCCCGGAGTGCAGGATTTTTATGGACTGGGCGGAACGGTTTCAGGAATTGGTGGAAGTGAATCTGATATCACAGCCATCAGTCTCAGAGGGAAGGCGGAATATTTTGACGATGATTTTCAGATTGATATCCTCTCTATTTTCGATATCCCTCTTTTTACTGAACGTCTTACCTTTACCTGGTTTTCAACAAAAATTCGCAACGTTGCCTGGCCAGAAGGTCAGCGTGGAATAGATTCTGATCCAGACAGTATGTATTACCTACTGGCCAGCAAAGTAGAAGCTTCCGGTGGAGAACTATCTGCAAATATTTTTGATAATCAGCTGGAGGCATATTACGGCTACACTGATGCTGCAGTGAAACCGTACGGCTTAGTCGATCCGAATGGTACATTTTATAATGCACAGAATGCAGGAATTATAGAAAGCCCAAGGGGCTATCGATATGGGCTTTATCTGGATGATACTGACAATCGTCGTGATCCGAGAATCGGCTATCGTTTTCAGTATGAAAAATGGGGACAGCCCTCTTCAAGAGAAGGTAACTCTGAATATTACCAGGAAGACTTCAATCTCTCTGGATACATTCCTGTTTTGTCTGAAAACAAAGGCGTTTTAGTCTTGAACCAGTTTTTTGGCTCTTCAACTGTGCTCAAAAAAGGCACGGTTGATCAAAGTCAGTTTGTGTGTGATAACACGGCGAAACCCGGATGTCAGGCAATCCTCAACGAACTTTATGCCCGCCGGGTGGCCGAGGCAGAAAACGGCAAAGCAACGTCACTGGGTGGTACTAACCGTTTACGGGGCTATCGGACAAACCGCTTTTATGACAGTTACACTAATTTCCGGGGGGTTGAATTTCGCTGGTATGTACATGAGGTCCAGAAGGCCTTTAACTATATTTTGGAAAAAGGTACATTTGCAGGACTTCAGTTAGCATTGTTCTATGAAGAGGGAACAGTCTCTCCGGACAAGGGCAGCTTGTGGAAAAACATGAGGACGTCTTATGGTGCAGGAACAAGATTTCTTTTTAATACGATTATCGTCCGCATCGATCGCGGTTTTGGTGAGGAAGGTGGACAGACTACATTTTTTGTCGGTTATCCTTTTTAATAATGCTCATAGTACTGTAAGCAAAAAGTATTTAGCTAATTTAATAATCAGACAGAAGCTCCGAACTTATTCTCGCAATTTCTTTTTTTGTTTCGACGCAAAAAGGAAGGCATGTAAATCTCGCCGAATTGAATTGGTAGTCCAGTGTGTTGACCAAAACCTACGTATCATCTAGTCTGGTATATACATTAATTCAAGAGGAGATTGGCATTCAAACAGATACATATCACTTAGATCCATCTAATGAAGTTTTGAAGAATGACTGTTGCTGAGGCTATTTTTAAGGCCATTAAGATCCGCAAAATCGATTACGTTTTTTGTGTTCCAGGTGAGAGCTTTCTCGCAACCATGGACTCATTCTACGGTTCGGTAAAACCTCTCTTGATTTCTGCACGTCATGAAGAAGGTGCAGGCATCATGGCCGAAGCGTATGCCAAGGCTACATCTAAGACTGGTGTATGCATGGTCACACGTGGTCCAGGACTAACCCATTTGTCAATTGCTCTCCATACTGCAAAACAAGACTCTACACCTCTCGTTGTATTCGTAGGGCAAGTACCGACACAGATCCGTCATCGCGAAGCTTTTCAAGAATTAGATGTAGTGGAAGTAACACGTCCTATGACCAAGTGGGCGGTGGAACTTAACCGGGCTGATCGCGTAACGGAGATAGTGGACAAGGCTTTCCACATTGCTAATTCAGGCCGACCTGGACCAGTGGTCATTAGTCTCCCAGAGGATATTGATAGGAGTGCGTATGCTAAGCATTCTGCTTGGCGTGAGGCAACTGTGGGTGCACCATCTGCATCAACCAAAGGAGTTGAAATAGCTGCTGCTATGATTGAAGAGGCAGAACGTCCTTGTATTGTGGCTGGAGAAGGAGTATTACGCGTCAAAGCAACAGACAAGCTAGTCCACTTCGCAGAATGTCTTGAGGCACCAGTATTTACTGGGTGGAGGAGATTTGATACATTTCCCAACATGCATCCACTTTATATGGGTGGTCTTCATCTATCATCCATTTCCAATGATCTGTCTGAACCACTGAAACGGGCAGACCTGATCATCGTCCTTGGTGCCCGACTTGACGAGTTCACTACGTTAGGTTATTCATCCCCGTCAATGGAGCAAAAGCTTATCCATATTGATGAATCGCCAGAAGATACAGGAGGAAGTTGGATTGGAGCTGATCTCGCCCTCGTAGCCGATGCAGGGGAGGCAATGGTCAAGATTGAAGAGGCTTTGAAACACTCAAAGCTCCCTAAATCATCAAAAGCGCGCCAAACCGAAATCGTTGTTTGGCATGAACATTTTACAAGACGGACTACGCCTCGCAGTGGCAGAATTGGACTTAAGGACGGGACAATTGACCTTGAAGGTATATATCACGACATAGTGAACATTTTAGATGACGAGGCCAGTACGACTTGTGATGCTGGAGACTTTGGTGGCTGGCTAATACGTTATTATAAGTGGAACAGACCGCACACTTTTTTTGGACCAACAACAGGCGCCATGGGGTATGCTTTACCAGCTGCTATTGCGGCCAAATTGGCAAGGCCTCAAGCACCAGCTATAGCCTTTGCTGGAGACGGCGGATTCGCAATGACCATGAGCGAACTTGAAACAGCTGTCAGAATGAATCTAGACGGTCTAGTAGTGCTTGTATTCAATAACAACAATTATGGTACAATAAGTAGACATCAAAATCGTGAATTTCCTGGTCGGCCGGTGGGGACAGGCCTTGGTACAATAGACTTCTCAGCAATAGCAAAGGCCATGGGTGCTGAAGGCTTCAAGGTAAGCAAGAATGTGGAGTTCTCTGAAGCCTTCAATGCAGCACTAAATGTAGGCTGCCCGGCAGTTATCGATATTACTGTTGGAGGTAATAGCCTTGATCCATGGGATGACAATAACTAGATACTTCTGTTTATTTACGGCAGGAATAATTAAAATTTTTAGCCGCATTTCATTAAATATAAAATCTAAATTAAAATGTAGGTACATCTTAAACACAATGGTTGTTGTGAAGATGACAAAAAATAGTATACCAGATTAAAAAAATGGTCTGACAGAATGACTGAAAAGCAAGAGAAGTTTATTAGAAATATCTGGGTTTGAGACATAGATGAAAAAGCTGTTGTTTTAACCGCTGATTTTTGGATACTGAGGGTTTGAAAAAGGTAATGTCGGAGCCTAAAATGGTTAGGTGTGTTTAGAAGAAATTGGTATTGAACATACAATTTAAATGTTGCCACCAGCATCAGTGCAGTGGGTCGGAAAAGGTATGATTTTCTGTGCTATTAATTCATTCAATCGCTTTGCAACTGCAATCAAAAAAACCGATTCACTTTTTCATGTTTTACTGATAGTCTTATCAAACATGAAGTGTATGTTGGAAGAAAAACGAAACGCTTTTTCCAAAAACCAGTCAAAGAAAAAGGAGTACAATGAAAATGCAATCTCAAGTTTTGAATTATCCCAGTTTGTTTGAAACTCTTGTTCTAGGGAAATCCGACAGTAATACTCAAAGAACCATCCGCTATGGTATTCTTGCGCTGGCTGGCTCTACTTTGATTGCTCTTTGCGCTCAAATAGCCGTCCCTTTCTTTCCGGTTCCCATAACTCTGCAAACGTTTGCGGTGTTTTTGATCGGCCTGACTTACGGCTGGCGTCTGGGTGGGATCACTGTCGCCCTCTATTTACTGGAGGGAGCTTTGGGATTGCCGGTATTTTCTGGTGGAAAAGGAGGAATGATAGTTTTTATGGGACCAACTGCAGGATACCTGGCTGGGTTTTTATTTGCAGCCACAGCCTGTGGCTGGTTCGCAGAACGTGGATTTGACAGAAGTTACTCCAAATTGTTTGCAGCCCTGCTGGTGGGCAATATCCTGCTTTATGCGCCTGGGCTGTTATGGCTGGGCAACCTGATTGGTTGGGATAAGCCTGTTTTAGAATTAGGTCTTTACCCTTTTATTCTGGGAGACTTGTTGAAAATCGCTCTGGCGGTGCTCCTTCTTCCCACTACCTGGAAATATGTTAATCGGCTGAAACAATAAATTATTGGGCTTCTACCGGTTCGTAGAGTCTCAATACTTTTTTCGGTGAGCCACGGTCGGCTCCTCACTTCTAACATTCTTTATGCGGCTCCCATTGCGCATAAACTGGGGAATGTTGATGAAAATCCCCCAAGTTTTTATTTGGAATCCAGAGCTATGGAGAACCGGTTTTGAATTCTTCTGAAACGGCATGAAGATCATTTCTTCCATCCTTTGTCATGAAAGAGATGGATTTTGCTTAGCTGAATATAGCAAAGCATGAGTTCCTCCACACACAAAAAAACTGAACTTCCGGAAATTCTGCGCAAAACCATGGTCCTTGCAGAGAATTTGCAAAACCGTGCCAATGCCTTGCGCACCAAAGAGGAACTGGCGCAGCAGCATATGATGCGGCATTTGCTCAATCATCCATCCGATAAAACGGTGCTGATGCACTTGGTGGATCAGAGTTTTCGTTCTGAAAATCCGCATCGGGTGATTGATCAATTTCGATATTTGCTGGAGCATCACGGCATTCCCCATTTTTTCCCGCAAACCGAACAGTGGCTGCTAAAGATTTTTTTGAAGCTCGGAAACATGGTTCCGCAATTTTCACATTCGCAAATTTGGCGAAAAATCCGGGAAGACACTCGCCGCACCATTCTTCCTGAAGAGGCGGCATTTCTGCAAGCGCATTTAAAGAAACGGCAAGCCGAAGGCGTGCAAGTCAATCTCAATCATTTGGGCGAGGCTGTACTAGGTGATGGTGAGGCAAAAAACCGTTTGAAGCATTACGGAGGCTCGCTTCGTAATCCTGACATCCACACCATTTCCATTAAAATTTCCAACATTGTCGCGCAACTTCATCCGCTCGGTTTTGACAGCGAGCTTAGCCTGATTTGCGAGCGGCTTTCTGAACTGTACAGGACTGCACTTGATAATCCAGTCTTGCACAGTGACGGCAAACGACGCGCAAAATTTGTCAATCTGGATATGGAAGCCTACCACGATTTGGATTTGACGATGTCTGCTTTCATGCGCACCCTCGATCAACCGGAATTCAAAGATTTAGAGGCCGGAATTGTTTTGCAGGCCTACCTTCCGGATTCATTTTTGCGCCAACAGGAACTTGTCGAATGGGCTAAAAAACGGATTAAAAAAGGCGGTAGTCCAGTCAAAATGCGCTTGGTAAAAGGGGCAAATTTGGCGATGGAAGCTCTAGAAGCTGAAATTCAGAGTTGGCCTTTGGTGGTTTATGATTCCAAAATTGAAACGGATGCGAATTTCAAGCGAATGCTAGAATTTGGGCTTCGTCCAGAAAACATTGCTGCGGTACATTTTGGCTTGGCTTCTCACAACTTGTTCGACTTGGCTTATACCCTGGTTCTAGCTGAAGAAAACGACATTTCCAAAGGTTTGGTTTTTGAGATGCTTGAGGGTATGGCCGATCACATGCGGCGAGCCCTGCAAGAAAAATTTCAAATACGACACGAACTTGAAATAACCGACATTGTCGAAAATAAAGCTGAAAATCCCATTCCGGAAAATCAACCACCAACCACCAACCACCAACCATCGGTTCAAAACTCAAAACTATTACTTTATACTCCTGTTACCAGCAAAAGCCATTTTATCAGCGCAATCGCATATTTAATTCGGAGGCTCGATGAAAACACCAATCCTGATAATTTTTTGCGCCACTCTTTTGACATCAGTGTAGGTTCAGACGAATGGCTGTTTTTGGAAAAGCAATTTCTCGATGCGTGGCAGATGAAAGAGGCTGTTTCTTCCGAACCTCGTCGACAACAAAATCGCGCTAAAGAAATATTTTCGGAAAACCTAGGAACCTTAGCCGAATCGATTTTCCGGAACGAACCAGACACGGATTGGGTGCTTCCGGAAAACCGGAAATGGGCGGAGGAGATTCGTAATAAATGGCAGCCGACTGAGAAGACAAAAACTAAAAATATTCCACTCTTCATCGGCAATACTGAGATAAAAACCAAACGCAAACAAAAGGAATTCATCGATCCCTCACAACCTAAAACGTCTAAGGTTTTTTCTGTTGCGCTGGCGACTAAAATGGATGTCAATAAAGCGGTGAAAATCGCCAAGGATGATCCTGCACAATGGCGCGAAACTACTTTGGCCGAACGTCACAAAATACTCGGGAAAGCAGCTCAGAATTTACGGAAAAAGCGAGGCGATTTGATTGGGATTTCGGCCGCAGTTTGCGGAAAAACTTTTTATGAAACTGATCCAGAAATTTCAGAAGCTATTGATTTTGTTAAATATTATCCGTATTCATTGAGTCTGCTGAAAAATCAAACGTCACTCAAACTGTTTCCGCTGGGCGTGGTTTTGGTGATTCCGCCGTGGAATTTCCCAGTTGCGATTCCTACTGGAGGAGTTGCTGCTGGCTTGGCTTCCGGAAACACGGTTTTGTTCAAACCCTCACCGTTGGCCTTTCCGTTGGGAGCGGAGATTGCGCAGTGTTTTTGGGATGCCGGAATTCCACATGAAGCCTTACAACTCGTGACCTGCGAGGACGGAGAACCGATCCAAACACTATCTGGACATCCGGATGTGAATGCAATCATTTTCACCGGAGGCACCAAAACAGCGCTAAGCTTGCTGGAAAAACGCCCGGATGCAGAATTGTCTGCTGAAACCGGCGGAAAAAATGCAACCATCGTTACCGCCATGGCCGACCGTGACCAAACTGTCGAGCACGTTTTACACTCTGCATTCAGTCATAGTGGTCAAAAATGTTCTGCGACTTCACTGCTGGTTTTGGAAAAAGAAGTTTTTGAGGATGTAACCTTTCGCAAGCAATTGCTAGATGCGATTCAAACTTTAAAAGTTGGCTCGGTTTGGGATTTTGCCAACAAAATGGGTCCGCTGATCCGGGAGCCACTTGAGGATTTGCAAACAGGTTTGAAAACTTTAGATGTTGGGGAAAGCTGGGCTTTGCCGCCAAAATGTGACAAAAACAATCCAAAACTCTGGCATCCATCCGTTAAATGGGGCGTTCGGCGTGGAAGTTTTTCGCATCAAACTGAATTTTTTGGACCGTTGCTTTCGGTGATGAAAGCAGATTCGCTGGAAGATGCTATAGAAATCGTTAATGGAACCGATTATGGTTTAACTTCCGGACTCGAAAGTCTCGATCCCCGAGAACAAAAAATATGGTCGGAAAAAATTAAAGCAGGCAACCTTTATATCAACCGTGTTACTACAGGTGCAATTGTACTACGTCAACCCTTTGGGGGGATGGGGCTTTCTGCCATCGGTGCAGGGATCAAAGCTGGAAGCCCGAATTATGCAGTGCAGTTTTGCCGGATTGAGGAAGGCAATAAACCAACGCAAGGCTTGTTGCGGGAAGAATCTCCATTGCATTTACTTGCCAGAAACTGGCAAACTGATTTGATGTCGAATACGTCACGGATTACGAATTACTACACGAATTCAGACGGCAGTACAAAAAAAGAAACCGCAGGAATACGGCATGAATTACAAAAAACGATTCAGGCGATTTACAGCTGTCTTTATCAATATGAGCGTGAGTTTTCTGGAGAGCAAGATTTTTTTCGTCTGCGTGGGCAGGATAATTTGTTACGCTATCTTCCCATAGGCAAAGTCACTGTACGTTTGCATCCGGATGATGGGCTGTTTGATTCACTGATCCGGATTGCAGCTGCGCTGATTGCAAAATGTGAAGTTGAAGTGAGTTTACCATCGGATTTGAAAAATTCAGCCAGCGAATTTCTTGCCGGTCCTGAAGGAAAACGTTTGTGTGGTTCGGTGAATTTCTGTACAGAAAGCGACAAAGAACTTTCAGGACGACTTACCGAAATCGACCGTGTGCGCTACGCCCACCCAGACCGAGTTCCACGAAAAATTCATCAAGCTGCTGCCAGACTGGGCCGACACATTTCCCGCCATGTTCCTCTGACTGAAGGTCGCATCGAAATGCTACGTTATTTACGCGAGCAAAGTTTGTCCGTCGATTATCACCGCTACGGAAACTTAGGGGAACGTGAGGTATAAGTTCCTACTCAGTTTTTTTGCACAAATGCTAAAGTGTGTGGACTTTTTCATCTTCTAACATTATTATTTTCTGAAAAAAGAAAGTCGAAACTACGACTTCATCGAATCTTTCGCTTATGCCTCTTTCACCTCCCGAAACACAGCAATTAGATGCCATCCTGCCGACTGAACCTCTGTTGCTGATGGGGGCAGGACCGGTGCCTATTTCACATGCGGTTTCACGCGCAAATGGGGTTGTTATCAATCATTTGGGTGAAACCATGGATGCTGTTATAAGCAATGTAAAGCTCATGGGGCGTTATGCTTTTCAGACAGTTTCGGATAAAATTATTGGAGTTTCCGGACCGGCTTCTGCGGCTATGGAAATGGGCATCACCAACATTCTTTGGCCCGGCAGAAGTGTTTTAGCTTTATCTATGGGAACCTTTAGTGGACGAATGGCAGAAATGGCTGAAGGTGTGGGGGCAGATGTGACCGTACTCGAATCATCCGGAATTGCACCGGTTCGTCTGGAACAAGTACGGGAAGCACTGGCTAAAGAACGTTTTGACGTGGTAACATTGGTCCAGGGTGAAACTTCCTGCGGTGTGGAAATGAAATGTCTGCCTGAAGTCGCGCAACTGGCTAAAGAGCATGGTGCATTGTTGGTTGTGGATGCGGTTTGTACATTAACCACCATGCCCATGCAAATGGACGAATGGGGAGTTGATATTGCCATTGCCGGTGGTCAGAAAGGCTTGTCTTCAATTCCTGGAGTTTCCCTAATTGCGTTTTCTGATGATGCCTGGCAGACAATTGAGTCCAGGAAAGCACGCCAACCACATTGGTGTCTTGATGCAGTGCGGGCACAAACATTTTGGGGATCGCAACAGTACCACTACACTGCTCCCGTTCCCGGTATTTTGGCTTTGCATGAAGCACTGAGGCAAATTTGTGAGGAGACTCTGCCTTTGCGCTTTGAACGTCACAGAATCAGTTCTATAGCTTTACAGGCAGGAATTGAGGCTATGGGATTAAGACTGTTTGTTCCGATAAAAGACCGTCTTAATTCCGTAGTAGCAATCTGTACTCCAAAAGATACTGACAGCGCTCAAGTCCGTAAAATCATGTCCAACCGTTTCAATGTTGAAATTTCCGGAGCTTTCGGTTTAGACATAATGCGCATCGGGCAAATGGGAGAGCAATGTCGCTCCCACAATCTTTTCAAAGTTCTTTATGCACTTGGCATGAGCTGCCGCCAAAAAGGTGTTGATCTGGACGTGAGTCTGGGGATGGCTGAGTTGGAGAGCAACCTGGTGATTGATCCTGAGTATTTAGTGGATTGAAAATGAGTCCTTCCTCTCTCACCCGCCTTCTCCAGGAAAAAGCGAGCGAACTTGGTTTTGACCTCGTTGGTGTAATTCCGGTTTCACGCAGCAAAACCATCGACATTTACAATGCGTGGCTAAAAAAAGGTTATGCCGGTTCGATGGAGTATTTGGAGAATCATGCCGAATTGAAAGAAGATCCACGCAATTTGTTTCCGGAAACAATTTCATTGCTTGCGCTTGGCTTTAACTATTCTACTGCTGACCCCCCTGCAAAAATTAAAAATCCTGATGTTGGCTGTATCAGCCGTTACTCATGGGGTGATGATTATCACGATCTGATCCGCAGCAAGCTAAGTGCATTGGAAAACTATCTTTGCCAAGAATTAAAAGCAGGGAATTTCTCTCGTAGTTTCGTTGATTCCGGACCAGTTTTAGAGCGTGAAGTAGCACATCGTGCAGGTTTGGGCTGGATTGGTAAACATTCCAATTTGATTAACTGGGAAAAAGGCTCGTGGTTTTTTCTTGCAGAACTGCTGGTTGACGTTCCACTGGAAGCAAACATTCCCTTCACTCGCGTGAATTGCGGAACCTGTACCAGTTGCATTGAAGCCTGTCCCACCGAGGCTATTATTGCAGACCGTACAGTGGATGCACGGCGCTGTATTTCCTACTTGACGATCGAACTCAAAGGAGCAATTCCGGTGAAACTGCGACCAAAAATGGGCAATCTCATTTTTGGATGTGACATTTGCCAGCAAGTCTGCCCATGGAATCGGGATGCACCAAAATCTCTGGAACCTGGTCTTCAGCCTCGTCCGGAAAACGTTGCTCCGCAACTGATTGAATTGATGCAGTTGGACCATGCAGCCTTCAGTGAGCGTTTCAGTAAAAGTCCAATTAAGCGGACAAAGCGTAGAGGTTTTTTACGAAACGTGGCAGTAGCTTTAGGAAACTGGGCAAATGCGGAGGCAATTCCAGCCCTAAGTTTAGGTCTTTGTGATTCCGAACCTTTGGTACGCAGTCATGCAGCATGGGCTCTCGGTCGTATTGCGGATTTGCAAGCGAAAACTAAGCTGGAAGAAGCAAAATTAACTGAAAAAAACCAGGAAGTTTTGCAGGAAATTGAAACAGCTCTTGGTGCTTAATCTTTTGAAAAATCAGCAGAACTAGGCATTTATACGTTTTGTACTTATTAATTAATTCTGTGAGAAAGGTAATAAGTTGTTTATTACGCAAACAAACTGTTCAAGAAGACTCATCATGAAGCACGTCCTAGGTCTGGCTTTCCTTTTTTTTGGATTTTCGTTTTCCGCATTTGCTGAAGCTTCAGTTGAAGAACTGTTGGATCAAATGGATCGGCTTTACCGCAGTGACTCAAGTCATGCCACAATTGAAATGCAAATCGTTACCGAAAATTGGGAGCGTACGACAATTATGGAAGTATGGTCCCGTGGAATGGATGACACGCTCATCAAAATTCTCTCTCCACGTAAAGACAAGGGTATAAAGACCCTAAAACGCGGCAACCAGATGTGGAACTACTTTCCTAAAATAAACAAGGTCCTCAAAGTACCTCCTTCGATGATGATGAATTCGTGGATGGGATCAGATTTCACAAACGATGATTTAGTCAAAGAAAACACACTTGCTGATGATTATCACTCCAAACTGGAACCACACCCTTCAGCTCCGGAAAAATTTTATTTTATCGCACTTACTCCAAAAGAGAATACTGTTACAGTTTGGGGAAAACTCTCTATCAGTATTCGTCGTGATGATTTAATGCCTGTGGAACAGGTGTATTATGACGATCGTGAAGAAAAAAAACGAGTAATGGAATTTCGGGGCGTTAAGGAAATGGGAGGTAAACGGATTCCAACTGTAATGGAAATGGGGACTTTAAACAAAAAAAGTAAAACCTTAGTTCGTTATAAATCTATTGATTTTAACCCTAATTTTAGTGAAAACTTATTTTCATTCAATCGTTTGCGCCGTAAATGATTCTGTAAATTTTTTTCCAAAAATACAGAAAAATACACTAAGGCGCATAGGAGCAACTGTCATTATCCATGAAAATATGTAACTAAAATAATTTCAGAAATGCTCGTATGCTTATACTGAAACTTGCTTTCCGGAATTTATTACGGCACAAGAGTCGCAGCCTGCTTTGCGGGCTGACCATTATGGGAGCATTTATTTTATTTTCCATCTCCCTGGGATTTAGTGACGGTAGCTATGGCAGCTTGATCCGGATGCTCACTGATACCCAATCCGGACACGTACAAGTCCACCGTCAAGGCTATTTGGAGCGTCCGTCGCTTTTCCGACATTTTCAACTCTCGCAGGAAATCAAACAGCAACTGAACGATCATCCTCAAGTTCAGGCCTGGACTACGCGAATATTTTCCTCAGTACTTGTATTTGGAGAAAAAAAATCGAGCATTGCACGACTCATGGCTGTTGATCCGGATCAGGAATCACAGGTCACACGGATACGGGAAAAAGTCAAAGCTGGAAAGTTTTTGAGCGATACCACCGATGTCTATAACCCAATTTTAATTGGAAGTCATTTACAAAAACTAATTCAAGTCAAAGTAGGAGAAGAAGTCGCTTTCATCGGACAGGGTGCAGACGGTTCGGTAGCCAATGATTTGTTTACGGTAGTTGGTATTGTAGGCAAAGGATCTGATGATGCGGAAAGCAGACGGGTTTACTTGCCACTAAAAAACGCTCAGGAATTTTTATCATTGGGTGATCGAATTCATGAAGTGACCATACGTCTGGATCATTTTAATCTTGCACGAAAAGAGGCAGAATCATTGAGAAATATTTTGAACAATGAGTCCCTTGATGTTCAGCCCTGGCAGGTTGTTGAGGAACAGTTTTACAAGGCCATGATGGCGGATCAACAGGGAAACTGGATCTCACAGGGAGTGATTATGCTGATTGTAGGCCTGGTGATTTTGATCACAGTCTTGATGAATGCTTTTGAACGCCGGCACGAATTTGGAGTATTGTTAGCACTCGGAACACCACCGGGTTTTATCTTTCGCTCGATAGTTTTGGAAATGACTTTGTTGAGTGGACTTAGTGTTTTAGTCGGGTCATTTTTCGCTTACGGCCTGAACTGGTATTATTCTGTTGACGGTATCAAGCTGGAAACCCCTTTGGAGTACGGCGGGGTTGTTTTCAATCAAATGTTGAGTGAAAACTCAATGTCTGTTTTGCTCATTCCTGCAATTTTCAGCATTTGTGTTACTTTTTTAGTGGCTCTGTATCCTGCAATAAAATCTGCACGGGCTGTTCCGATTGAAGCAATAAGGGAGAATTAGAATGCTCTGGAAACTGGCGTGGCGTAACCTGTGGAGAAATCGCACCCGTACTTGGCTTTCAGCGACAGTGATTGCGATTGGTTTGATGGCCCTGATTTTCGTGGATACCATGGTGGAGGGTATGAGCGTCAATATGGTCAAGAATGCAACCGATACCATAATGGGTCATGCACAAATACACGCACAAGGTTTTAGAGATGAGTACGATGTCAAACTCACCATCAATAATTTGGATGTAATGCTGACGGATCTGAAGGACCATTCAGATTTGAAGGATATGAGTATGAGAGTAGTAACTTACAGTATGCTCTCTTCGGCCGAAGGGGTAGAGCCGATACTTACTTTAGGAATAGATCCGGAAGAAGAAAAAAAGCTTTCTAAATTTGATGAAGCAATTATTGCCGGTGATTATATTAGCTCTGTTTCAGGCGGAGACTTAATTCTTGGCTGGAAACTGGCAGAGAAAATGGAGTTGCGTCTTGGGGAGCGGCTGGTGCTCACTGCAGTGGATGCTGAGTCTGGAGAAATGGTTCAAGAGTTATTTCGTCTGAGTGGAATATATAAAACCGGAGATAACGAAATGGACGCCTCCATGGCATTGGCACCTCGTGAAACTCTCCAGCACATGCTCAAACTGGAAGGAAAAATTCATGAAATTGCTATGCGTTATGCTCATATGAACGAAAAGGGTACTCCTGCCATACCTGTGACAAAACCGGATAAAGAATCTGGTAATGATCTGTCGTTGTGGACAGAACTGATGCCAGCGATGCAGGCTGCGTTGCAATTGACAGATCAAAGCATGGCTATCATGGGCTTGATTTTATTTTTTATTGTTGCACTCGGGATCACCAACACCTTATTGATGGGGCTTTACGAGCGAATGTTTGAATTCGGTATCATCAAGTCGATTGGCACCACTCCGTGGCAAACCGCACGCCTGATGGTGTATGAAGCGTTTTGCCTTGGTGTTTTTGGCTCAATTGTGGGATTGATGCTTGCAGTTATTGTGACCATCTTGTTTGCAAAATACGGAATTGACTATACAGGCATAGAGTATTCTGGGATTACTTTTCAAGAAAAAATCTATCCATCCATACGCTTGGAGCGTTTGGTAGTTTATCCATTTTGGAGTTTGGGGTTTACACTGGTTGCGTCGCTCTATCCAGCCTTTAAACTCTGGCGCATACTGCCTGTTGAAGCTCTGAGGAAACGGAAATTTTAATCAACAACAAGGTACCATGTCTGAAATTGTCATTGCCAGCAAGAATGTCTCCAAGCATTTCGGCGAGGGTGAAGCTCAGGTTCACGCACTCCGGGAGGTCGATTTAGATATCAATATCGGTGATTTTGCCGCTATTGTCGGTCCTTCTGGTTCAGGAAAAACGACTTTGCTAAATATTTTATGTGGTCTTGATGAAGTCAGTTCCGGTGATATTCAGGTTTCCGGACGTTCACTACAGGACATGAGTGGAAGTGAACTGGCTAAATTTCGTCGTGAACACATTGGCTTGGTCTTTCAGGCATATAACCTGATTCCAGTCTTGACAGTCATGGAGAATATTGAATATGTGATGCTGCTGCAAAATGTACCAGTAGCAGAACGTAAAGAACGGGTGGAAAAATTTCTTACCGAGGTCGGTTTGGAAGGTAAGGGAAATAGGTTCCCAGTAGAGCTTTCTGGAGGTCAGCAGCAGCGTGTTGCCATTGCACGGGCCATGGTTTCGCATCCGGACATTATTCTCGCTGATGAACCGACCGCAAATTTGGATTCCGAAACAGGTGTACTACTGCTAGATATGATGCGAAAATTTAACGAAGAATTCCAAATGACGTTTGTTTTTTCCACTCATGATCCTCAAATAATGGAACGCGCCAAACGCATGGTGACGCTGACCGATGGCCATATTGTCTCGGATGAAATCAAGTAGTTATATTTCGGGAAGGCAAAAAAATAATTTCTTTTTCCGACACATTCTACCGGCTTTGCTTTGGTCCAGCATTTTAGTCCCGGAGGCTTATACAGCTGAGTTTTCTTTCAGCACAAAAAGTTTAATTGCCTCTCAAAACTCCTCACAAACTAGTACCAATTTTTTCTTTAATCGCTTGCGAGCTCAAACCCACCTTGATTTGTCAGAGAATTGTGCAACGGAGTTAGAGTATGAATTATTTCCTGCCTGGATTGATTCCGCAGCACTCGTCAGCACTATCTCGATTAAGAACTCAAACACTAGAATTTACAGAATAGCTGACCTGAATCATTCCCTGACTGGAAAACCAGAAGTCGCTGATACCTCTGAACATTGGCAGGTTGAGCAAAATTTAGATCGTGCTCTGCTGCGTTGCCAGACTGGTAACTGGGAGTATATTATTGGCCGGCAAGCTGTGAATTTTGGTGGAATGTCAGTCAGCCCAACCGATATTTTTGCGCCCGTTTCTTTCAAGGCACTGGATCAGGAATTCAGGCCGGGTGTAGATGCGTTCCGGATTTTTGGAGGATTCGGAGAAACAGCCGAAATGGAAGCGGGAATAATAACGGGAAAAGATAATGCTTCAAAAAATAATGGTGCTTATTTACGTTCACATTTTTTACTTGGAACAACCGATTTGACTCCAATACTGGCCGGTAATAAAAAAAATCAACTGCTCGGCCTGACTTTGCAGGCAGATTTAGGACTAGTGGGGCTGGTCATTGATGGAGCCATGATTTTACAACGAAGATCTACTCTGGAAACAGCTGAGGAAGTTTTTAAAATATGGACTCCGTGGACTCTAGGTCTGAATTTGCAATGGAGTGAAAACCTGTTCACCATGCTCGATTTTCATCATAATCCAATGGGAGCAGAAAAACCAAAAAATTATCTGGGAAATGCTTCTTCCGCGATATACCAGGAATTTCCTATTTCGTTGTTAGGCAGGAATTATTTGCTGCCGACTCTGACCTATCAATTTTCGCCACTTTGGTCTTTGAGCAGTTCTACATTTTCCAACCTTAACGACGGTTCATCATTGAACACCTCACAACTTGAATGGAGCATTTCAGAAGATTCGCTCCTTTCCTGTAGCATCAGTTTTGCGTCCGGTAAAAGATCTGTATTGCCTGAAGAGAAACAATCTGAATTTGGGGACCTCCCAAATTCGTTTCAGCTTATTCTAAAACATTATCGTTAAGACAAGGCCAAATGGAAAACTCAGAGAAAAAAGTTGTCATGATCTCCGGAGCCAATCGTGGGATCGGCAGTGCTATTGCGGAAAAACTATTGAGTGAACATTATCTGCTAAGTTTGGGGGTACGTAACCCCGAACACCTTCCCGAATCGCTTGCTTCTGTGCGGGAAACGCAGCTGCTCTGCCATAAATACGATGCCCGAGACGGTGATTCAGCCAAATCTTGGGTCGATGCAACCGTAAAACAATTTGGAAGCCTCGACGTTCTGATCAACAATGCCGGCATTCTTCACACTACCGGACTTGAAGATGAAGAAGAAGATTTGCTGGACGATATGTGGGAAGTCAACGCCAAGGCTCCACTGCGCTTAACTCGGCTAGTTTTTCCTTACTTGCGAAAATCTGGTTCAGGACGCATTATTGATATAATTTCCATGTCAGGAAAACGAGTCAAGGGAAATTGGGTTGGATACTCGATGAGTAAATATGCTGCATTGGCTGCGTCCCACACTGCCCGCCTCCAAGGCTGGGAAGACGGAATTCGAGTAACAAATATTTGTCCCGGGTTCGTGCAATCTGAAATGACTATTACTAATGCGCCTTCGTTTCCTCAAGAAAAAATGTCCCGTCCTGAAGATGTGGCAAAAGTTGTCAGTACTTTACTTCTCCTGCCAAATGAATCCGCTATTCCCGAGGTGATGATGAATTGCGTTTTTGAAACAATCTGAGCATTCAAATAGAATTTTAATTGTTATTTTGCCTAAACACTTTAAAATTAAAAAAGGTGAAAAAGTAGTATCCTACCTTTTTGTTTCAGAAATCTAGAATAAGATTACAAGCGTTTTATTGGAATAAAGATTTTGGCGGAACAAGAAAAAAAACTTTTTTCCCTGAAGGGGTGTTCGTGCGAATTATTCTACTTGGTCCTCCAGGTGCTGGAAAAGGCACACAAGCTCAAAATTTGATCCGTGACTACGGTCTGGTACAGCTTTCTACCGGTGACATGTTACGAGCTGCCGTCAAATCTGGATCCGAAATCGGTAAACAAGCCAAAGCGGTGATAGATTCCGGAGCTCTTGTTTCAGATGAAATAGTTATCGGTATTGTCCGTAATCGGATTGCACAGCCTGATTGTGCCAATGGCTATATGCTAGACGGGTTCCCGCGTAATTTGACTCAAGCAAAAAAACTAGACGAAATGTTGGCCTCCCAGAATGAGCAGATCGACAAAGTAGTTGAGTTGTGTGTCAATGATGCGGCCGTAGTAGCACGAATTGCCGGACGACGTTTTCATATGGCGAGCGGACGCAGTTACCATATTGAATTTAATCCTCCAAAAATCGAAGGGAAAGATGATGAAACTGGTGAACCGCTTGTTCAACGTGAGGATGATAAAGAAGATACTGTGGAATTCCGCCTGAATACCTACCACGAACAAACATCTCCTTTAGTTGAATACTACGGAGAAAAAGGAGTTCTTGGTAGTGTTGACGGCATAGGCACTCCGGATGAAATATATTCCAGAATTAAGGAGGCACTTGCAGAGTAGGCTGGTTTAGTTCCATTTTGAATGTTTCCTCACTAGTCTGAGATACTTATAGTATCTGTTATGGTAATTTTGCCGTCATTACATTTTCGTTAGATTAACGTTCATGGCGATTTTAAAACCTAGAAAATAAACTCCATTGACAGTCAACTCAATTAAATATGATGTCCTCGTGATTGGAGCAGGACATGCTGGCTGTGAAGCTGCATTGGCGTCTGCCAGAATGGGAGCTAAAACTTTGCTCATTACTTTGTCGCGCGAAACGATTGCGCAAATGTCCTGTAATCCTGCTATCGGCGGAATTGGCAAAGGACATTTGGTCAAGGAAATTGACGCGCTGGGCGGAGAAATGGGAAAGGTCGCAGATGCTACTGGAATACAGTTCCGTGTGCTCAATGCCTCCCGCGGTGCTGCTACCCGCGGATCCCGCTGTCAGTCTGATTTTCTAGCCTACAAAACAGTTATGCGTCAGGTCCTGGAAAAACAGCCTGGACTCAAGATAGTTGAAGGTCTTGCTGAGGAATTATTAATTCAGAAAAATCAGGTGGTCGGCCTCCGTACTGAAAGCGAAGAGTTTTTTGCAGAAACAATAATTATCACCACAGGTACATTTCTCAACGGCCTCATTCATCGCGGTGCAGAACATATTGAAGCCGGAAGAGTGGCAGAACCTTCTGTAAAAAAACTTTCTCTATCTCTGGCGAATCAGTCTTTGAAACTGGGGAGAATGAAAACCGGCACGCCTGCACGTCTTGACAAACGAACTATTAACTGGAGTCAACTGGGAATTCAGCCTGGAGACAAACAGCCCAAAAAATTTTCATTTTGGAATACAGAGATTTTATTACCGCAAATACCATGTCACATTGCTTACACGAATGAACGAACGCATCAGATTATCAAAAATAATCTGAGCAGGTCTGCACTTTATGGAGGAAAAATTTCCGGAATCGGTCCCCGCTACTGTCCCTCAATTGAAGATAAAATTGTTAAGTTTGCAGATAAAAAGCGACATCAGGTATTCCTAGAACCTATGGGATATACAGAAAAAAGCTTGATGATTTATCCCAATGGATTATCCACCAGTTTGCCGGCTGACGTACAGTTTGAGTTTTTGCGCAGCATTAAGGGTTTGGAAGAAGTTGAAATTTTTGAACCAGGTTATGCTATTGAATATGACATGGTGGATCCAACACAATTGAAAGCGACGTTGGAATTAAAAGCAGTGAAAAATCTGTATCTAGCAGGTCAAATCAATGGTACAACAGGTTATGAGGAGGCAGCCGCGCAGGGGCTGATGGCAGGAATTAATGCAGTTTTGAAGAGTCGGAAAATTCCGCCGTTTATTTTACGGCGCAATGAAGCGTATATTGGCGTGATGATAGATGATTTGATCACACGCGGAGTGATAGAACCTTATCGGATGTTCACCTCGCGTGCAGAGTACAGACTGCATTTGCGTGAAGACAATGCTGATGCCCGTTTAAGCAAAAAGGGTTGGAAATTGGGCGTGCTGCCAGATAAAGAATACCAGCAATTTCAAAAAAAACGGCAGGAAATTTCTCAGTTGTCCGGAATAGTAAAAGCGGAACGGATTACACCGAATATTTCTGTTCAAACTGAGTTGGAGATTCTTGGAGAAGCCCCACTGAAAACAGCAGTCAAGGTTTATGATTTGCTGAAACGTCCGAAACTGAGTATTGAAAGGCTGCGGGGCTGTGATTCCATCAGTGGTAAAATAGACTGGAACCTGTACTCTCAAACAGTGCGTGAACAGGTGGAAATCAACATCAAGTATGCAGGCTATCTGGCTAGGCAAGATCAAGAATTAAAGCACATTAATCAAATCGACAGGATTGCTCTTCCGGAGGATTTGCAATTATCTGAAATTCCGGGGCTTTCACGGGAAGTGATTGAAATTTTAGAAAAATCAAAACCTGACACACTTGGACAAGCAAGTCGAATAACCGGCATGACGCCAGCAGCAATCACCATTTTACGTGTATATTTGCGTACCAAACAAGCAGCTTAAACCACCTACTGATCCCATATTTCAAGAGTGCAACAATGTCACATCGTAATGGAGTGATCAGCGTTTTGGTCGCTCTTCCTTTTGTTAGTATGACCGGACTGTTTGGAAAATTTCTCAGTCATTCTCCTTTATTGATCGTGCAAGGCAGGACCGTTTTTGCCTTTGGCGCGCTGTTGTTGGCATTGTTCGCTATACGAAAGGCAATCTTTTTCAAGAATTATCGGGAATGGGCCTGGTTGATGGTGAGTGGAACAGTTTTGGCGGTACATTGGATTGCATTTTTTCAGGCAATTCAAGTTTCCACAGTTGCGATTGGATTGCTCTCTTTTTCCAGTTACCCATTGTTCACCACTTTTCTGGAACCACTCTTTTTCCGTGAGCAACTACGAAGCAGGAATATCTTTGCTGTGTTGCTTGTGATTTGCGGCTTGGCACTTATGACCACTTCTAATAATGAAGATTCTAACGTAATTATATCAGGTTCTGTTGTTCAGGGAGTGTTATGGGGTTTGGCGTCAGGTCTCGGCTTTGCAGTGCTTACCTTACTTAATCGTGGACATGTCCGCAATCATTCTCCGTTATTGCTCACCTGCTGGCAAAATGGTATTGCAGCATTGGTGATCCTGCCCTGGTCGTGGTCGGAATCATGGGATCTCAGCGGAAAAGACTGGGGTTTGTTGTTCATTCTAGGTGTTGTTTGTACAGTAGGAGGGCATACTTTGTTGATCAACGGCTTGCGCCACGTCCGAGCTCAAGTGGTGAGTTTGCTGATTGCAGGAATGGAACCAGTCTTTGCAATTTTATTTGCACTTTTTTTGCTGGGAGAAACTCCTTCCGGGCAAACCTTGCTGGGAGGTGTCCTGATAGTAGGAACTACTGTTTTTATGATTAGCAGGTCTGAACAAAGTTAATACAGGGACAATCCATACAGTAAAAATAAAAGTCAGAAAATTGAAACTATGACTGAATCTAATAAAAACAATAGTAGAAATAAAACCGGTTCAAGTCTAGGCAAAATTGTTCCTACAGCAGCATATTTGGACAAAAAACCAATACGTGTGAGAAAAAAATCCAGAGCTCTTCAAAATGACAATCCTCAAGTTTCAAAGTGGCAGGGAGACAAAGAATTAAATACCAAAAGTGCTCAAACACAAAACTCAAAACGCAAGACTCAAGACTCTATTGGTCTGCCGTGGAAGCGTAAAAGAAACGTTTGGTCGGTTACAGAAGATGAATACACTTTCGGTCCTCCGCCTAAATCAACAAAAAAATTAAAGCAGCGACGTTCTGCTACACAAAAAAATATGCGCAGCAGGTTTTTCGGTGAACAAGGAAAACTCATGCTGGAAGCACTGCGAATTCCTGAGAAGGGACGAAGTGCTCACCAAGTTACACATGGATTTCATCCATATCCAGGACGCTTCCATCCCGATCTACCAAAAATATTGCTCAAGCAGTTTCCCGCAGGAAGTATTGTATTTGATCCTTTCATGGGTGGAGGGACTGTTTTGCTGGAGGGTTTGCTGCGGCAGCACCAAGTGCTTGGAAATGATCTCAACCCAATTGCAAACATGGTGACAAAGGAGCGTTGTCGTTGGATTTCTGAAAAAAATGCCGGCCGTGTTTGGCGTGCATTGGAGGACGTGCGGGAACGAGTTAAGACGCGAAGCATGGAGAAACGCCAGGTTCGCCGCAGGAATGTCAACTGGCTGAATAAATTTCACCCCCCATATTTGTTTGTTGAACTTTTGCACTGGATTGACGGTATTGAGAATCTACGTTCTGCAAATGAGCGTGATACCTTGCGTGCTGTCTTTTCGAGTTTGATCGTCAAATTTTCCAATAAAATTTCAGAGACTACTGAATACACCAAGCCCCCTTCTTTTCCTAAAGGTGCAGTCGGAAAATGGATGGAACGTAAAACGCAAGAATTACTTGAAAATCAGCTCGAATTGGCAAAAATAATTCAGAATACTAGACCTGCAAAAATTTGGAACGAGAATATTTTGAAACTGGAGGGTCCGGAAGAAAACTCGGTACATTGCACCATCACCAGTCCACCATTTCCTGGGACCTACGATTATCTTGAACTTCATGAACTCCGGATGAAATGGCTGGATTATTCTACAAATACAATGTCCTCTGGAGAAATCACGAACCGTAATTATTCTCCAAAACAATGGAAGCAGGTTTTTCGTGAATTTATGCTGAAACTGCGTAGATTGACTGCAGAAGATGGAGTGTGCTATCTGGTGTTAGCTGACTGGATTGAGCGGAATAAACGTGTTAGCGGTCTGGAATTTACACAAAAATATGCAGATAGCGTTGGTTGGAAAGTAGATGGAAGTGCTTCAGTCCAGCGGGAAATATTTGATTCTAAACTACAAAAATCTTTTGGAAAAACCGGAAAGTGGGAGCACTTGATTTTGCTGCGGCACTGAATGAGTTGTCAGTCATTTTTTTTCACCACCCCTTTTTCCGGATCAAGCAAGATTGTGCGTTTTTTGCCTAAATTGCGTATTTTCAAGACCAAACTACCGTCAGCTATATCATCAAATCCCTCGCCATCCATGAAGGCACGTATGGTGATAAGGCCTTTGAATCCCGGGTCTTCTAGACGCGTCGGATCAATTCCCACCAAAACACGAGCGAATCCTTTTTCATTCAACAAAAACCGTTTCGGCAGACGAATTCCGTTGTAATCACTTTCAAATAACACCAGGCCGCTGCGTTCGAGAATCTTGCCGCTGACATTGTTTTGAATCTGAACACTGAACTCCAGCTGTTTTGATTTTTCATTCCGAAAGTCCAGCTCATAAACGTCAGTTTTAAGATACAATAAATTCGGAATTGGTCCCACTTTTTTTGTTAAATCATCAGTTCGTCCAAAGTCTGGCAACCATTGACCTGGATTAAGAATTGTGCTGGAAGAGAGATTGCTGACTTCTAACTGACCCTCAGTCAAGGAAACGGTGGCATTATTGTTGTTATCGGTGATGCGAAGCGAGGTTCCTTTGACACCAATCAGGGCTGTTGGCGTACGGATTTTGGTGCGCTGAAGACCTTTCAGGAAACGTCCGCGTAAAGAACCCCTTTTGAGAGTCAACTGATATTTAAATGTACGCCTGCTGGTGGATTGTTCCTCAGATAAATTCAAAACGATTTCTGAATTTTGGAACAAGCGGACGCGGGAACCGTCTCTGTATTCAACAGTAGCTTTGGATTCTTCTGAGGTTCGGACTTGATCTCCGGCATGGAGCAGCATTCCGTCATTGCCACGTCGTCCTCTTGGTGATTTAGCGGTTACTGCTTCCACATTTCCTTCTACCTGGAGAAGTGTGGCAATAGCGGGAGCTTTATCTTGAGCAGAAACTAATGAGGCAGATAAGCTTAAACTGAAGGCAGTGATTATAAGCAGGCAATTGAAGGGAAAGAATATTCTCATAAAATTTCTCTCATGTCCTGGTCAAACATCAGAAGCTAACAAAGCGAGAAATATAGTAAAACCAACAACCCGATCAACTAACCAGCAGCCAAGACTTCAGCAATTTGAATCGAGTTCAGCACCGCACCTTTGTAAAGCTGATCAGCAACTACCCAGAATGTAAGGCCTTTGGGATGTGAAAAATCTTCCCGAATCCGACCCACATAAATTTCGAATGTTTCATCTGCATCCCACGGTGTAGGATAGCCTCCATTTATAAGTTCGTCCTTTACTATTATCCCCGGTGCTTTTTTGAGTATTTCTCGCGCCTCTTCTGGAGACAATTTTTGTTCTGTTTCTATCCAAACTGCTTCTGAATGTGCCCGCAAGACAGGAACCCTCACACAGGTTGCAGAAATGCCCATATCCGGGGCATCCATGATCTTTTGTGTTTCATTGACCATTTTCATCTCCTCCTTTGTATAGCCGTTTTCGAGAAAAATATCTACATGAGGAAAGAGATTAAATGCGATCTGTACCGGAAATGCTGAAACTTCCAAAGGTTCGTTATTTACCCATGCTCGAGTCTGGTTAATCAATTCGTTCATACCTTTTGCTCCGGCTCCGGAAGTAGATTGATAGGTCGAAACCACGACGCGTTTGATAGTTGCCGCCTGGTGCAAAGGATTAAGCGCAACCACCATTTGGATGGTTGAGCAATTTGGATTGGCGATTATACCTTTGTGTTTGAAAGCCGTTTGCGGATTGATTTCCGGGACCACCAAAGGTACATCCGGATCCATTCTGAATGCACTGCTGTTGTCAATCACCATTGTTCCAGCATCTACAGCATGAGGAACAAATTCTTTGCTTCGGATTCTTCCAGCTGAAAAAAAAGCCAAATCTATTCCTTGGAAAGATTTTGACGTCAGTTCTTCGACTGTGATTTGTTCACCACGGAACTCAAGTTTTTTTCCAACTGAACGTGCAGATGCAAGCAGTTTTAGATTATCAATCGGGAAATTACGGGCTTCCAGGAGTTTTAGGAATTCCGCACCAACAGCGCCGGTTGCACCGGCAATCGCAACATTATTCAATTTTATACTTTAGTCTATAGATTAAAATAATTGTGGTTCAGGCATTTTGTGGATGAACTATCCATGAAGCCTGACCAATTGTAAAAAGATGCAGGAATCAGGCTTAACAAGTTTCATATTTCCCGCTTCCTGCAGATCTAAAATGTTTTCGGCAAACTGAAACGTAACTATCGTTTCCCCCAATCAGAATTTGTTCACCGGAGTTTAGAGGTTCTCCATTTTCATCAAGACGCAAAACCATGTTCGCCTTTTTACCGCAGTGACAGATCGTCTTGATTTCCACCAATTCATCTGCCCATGCCAGTAAATTGAGACTTCCTTCAAATAACTCACCTCTGAAATCAGTACGCAATCCGTAGGCCAACACGGGAATTCCCAGTTCGTCAACTATTTCACACAAAGAAAAAACCTGATCTTTTGTCAAAAATTGAGCTTCGTCAAGCAAGACACAACTCAGTTTCGTATGTTGGTCTGTTTTCTCAGTTAGTGCGAACAAATCGTCTTCTGCCTCAAAACTGACTGCATCCGACTCAAGACCGATACGAGATCGTACGCTGATGGCAGCGTGACGATCGTCAACTTTTGGTTTGAGAACCAGTGTGCTCATTCCACGCTCACGGTAGTTATAAGCCGACTGGATGAGGGTCGTGGTTTTTCCAGCGTTCATTGCGGAATAGTAAAAATACAGCTTTGCCATCTGTAATGGTGAAAAAATGATGGTCTAAATAAAAGTCACCATTCACATCAGCAAAGGAATGGCATTTGAAATATTATGCTCAATTTTTTAAGCCGATCAAAAACTGAGCAATTGTAGCAATTAAGAAGAAAAAAATAAAGGCAGGAATTACATGAATATTATTTGGAAGGGGCAAGGCACGCTTGTTGCTCATATTATAAAGACCCCGGAGAGTGGCTCCGCCACTTGAATCCATAAGCGAATTCATGAATTAAAATCCTGAGCCTAACATGACCTGGGATTTATTCCATATTCACTCCGGGGCGTGACCTCAAAAGATACAGACATCCCCCACAGATTTCAAGCAGGAATTGTAAAAAAAATATTTTTTTTGAAATATTTTTTTGCTAACCGGCGAACTATTTTTTTATTTTGATTCCACACATCTGATTTTTATATTTTTTATTGCTGTTTCAGTTTTTTTAAAAAAAATTGAGCAAGTAAAAAAAAATAATTATTCAAAATTTCCCTTCTAAAAATTGCTTTTATCTTCTGCAAAAATTTCACTTGAAATTTTGTTAGCACTCTAGTATAGTGAGTGCTAAAAGTAATTCAGCCGCAAAAATAAAAGCATTATGGAAGCACAAAAATTTACAGGAAAATCTCTGTTAGCCCTAGAAAATGCACATAGTGATGCAGTACGGCGTCAGAATTCTGAGCTGTCAACGCTTCACCTTTTGCATGCCCTTTCTTTCCAAGAAAACGGTTTGGTTCCACGGATATTTGAAAAAATGGAGCTGGATTCAGCAAAATTCTCTCAGGCAGTGGAAGATTCATTGAAAGCTTTGCCGACACTCAGTGGTAGGTCTCCCGGAAGAGTGGTGCCAAGCGGTGAAATGAATCAGGCTCTTGTAAGTGCAGAAGATGAAGCAAAAAAAATGCAGGACGATTATGTTAGCGTTGAGCATCTTTTGCTGGCCTTGACCTCTGAGGGCCGCAAAGGTCCCGCAGGGAAAATTTTGGCTGAACATGGAGTAACCCGCGAACGTTTGATGAGCACAATTGAAGGTATCCGGGGCGGGCAGCGGGTAACAAGTCAGAATCCTGAAGATACATACGAGGCACTGGAAAAATATGGAGCAGATCTGAGTCAACGTGCGCGTGATGGGAAACTGGATCCGGTGATTGGTCGTGACGATGAAATCCGCAGAGTGATTCAAGTACTTTCGCGCCGTACAAAAAATAATCCGGTTCTGATTGGAGAGCCTGGTGTGGGAAAGACTGCAATTGCAGAAGGCTTGGCACAACGCATTGTGCGCAACGATGTACCGGATAGTTTGAAAAACAAAAAGCTGGTTTCACTTGATATGGGCGCACTGATTGCTGGAGCGAAATATCGTGGTGAATTTGAAGAGCGTTTGAAAGCTGTTCTCAAAGAAGTTGTCGATTCAGATGGACACATAGTGTTGTTTATTGACGAACTGCACACAGTCGTCGGTGCCGGTAAAACTGAAGGATCAATGGACGCCGGAAATTTGCTCAAGCCCATGCTGGCACGGGGAGAACTGCATTGCATCGGTGCCACAACTCTGGATGAATATCGAAAACACATCGAAAAAGATCCGGCACTCGAACGCAGGTTTCAGCAAGTTTTGGTGGATCAGCCCACAGTTGAAGACACGATTTCAATATTACGTGGATTGAAGGAACGTTACGAAATTCATCATGGTGTTCGTATCAAAGACGTAGCACTGATAGCCGCTGCAACTCTTTCTCACCGTTATATCTCGGACCGCTTTCTTCCTGACAAAGCTATTGATTTGATGGACGAAGCAGCAGCGCGCTTACGAGTTGAAATTAACTCAATGCCTGCGGAAATGGATGAGATTTCACGGAGAATACTGCAACTGCAAATCGAAAAAGAAGCTCTGAAAAAAGAAAGCGATGCAGCTTCCAAGGAGAGGCTGAAAAAACTTTCTAAGGAGTTAGCTGAACTGCAGCATAGCTTTGACAATTTGACCCTGCAGTGGGAAAAGGAGAAGTCGGCTTTGCAGGAAATGAGTGGACTGCAGCAGGAAATTGAAGAAGTACGGCTGAAAATTGAGCGTGCACGGCAGGACTATAATTTGGAAGAGGCGGCACGTTTGGAATATGGTGTACTTCCCGAACTGGAAAAAAGGCGGGAAAATGTACAGACTGAGGACGAAAGTTCCGAGAATCAACTGCTCAAGGAAGAAGTTGATGCAGAGGACATTGCTGAAATTGTGGGTCATTGGACTGGAATTCCTATGCAAAAATTGATTGAGGGTGAAGGTGAAAAATTACTTCGTCTTCCAGAACAGCTGCATCATCGTGTGGTAGGACAGGATGAGGCGATTGATGTTGTTTCAGATGCAGTCATTCGAGCACGTTCAGGAATCAACGACCCAAACAGGCCGCTCGGCAGTTTTATATTTTTGGGACCGACTGGAGTTGGAAAAACGGAACTGGCACGGGCATTGGCAGAAAATTTGTTTGATGACGAACAAAACATGGTTCGTATTGACATGAGTGAATACATGGAAAAACATTCAGTGTCACGCCTGATTGGTGCACCTCCGGGTTACGTTGGATTTGAAGATGGAGGTCAGCTCACTGAAGCTGTTCGGCGACGGCCTTATAGTGTTTTGCTGTTTGATGAGATTGAAAAAGCGCATTATGATGTTTTCAATGTTTTGTTACAAATTCTTGACGATGGCAGACTTACAGATTCACATGGACGCACTGTTGATTTCAAAAACACCTTGGTAATCATGACCTCAAATATCGGCAGTCAAAAATTGGTTAACCAAAAGGAGGATAAACTTTCCAGTACCTTGCAGGAAGAACAAAAAAAAATGGTACTGCAGGAGCTCCGGCAGCATTTTCGTCCGGAATTTTTAAACCGTGTTGATGATACAGTGGTTTTTCATCCTCTACTTCAGGAACACATGAACAGTATTATAAAGATTCAACTGGAGCGGCTGAAAAAACGTTTAGCAGAGAGAAACATTTTTCTGCAGTTGTCGGAAAAAATGGTCAATTATCTTGCAGAAGTCGGCTATGATCCTGTTTATGGTGCCCGTCCGCTCAAACGCGCAATTCAGAAGGAGTTGGAAACGGCGCTGGCCAGAGCTATTTTGTCAGGTGAAGTCCTTGACGGAGAAAATGTGACGGCCAATGTTTCCGCTGGAAAAATATCTTTTGCAAAGACAGCTTCTGGTTCCTCCGCTGAATAATCCACGTCTTCAGCAATGCTCAAGCTAAAGTCCATTTCTTATTGAAGCATCGTTATATATTAAATTATGTTGACAATTTACAATTTAAAGTATTGAATGTTTGCTGGGCGAACTTCAGGATTTTGCTTTTCAGGGATGTGTTCTTCGAATCCCAGTTGAAAAGAGAGTGTGGAGAGCTTAAATTTTGAATAAATAAATAGTTTTGTCCAGACACTGATTTGTTTGATCATCGTGATCAACTGTCGGGGGTGTCTAGGGGGTGACTCCAAAAAGTTTTCTTTTAGCTTTTTCATCTCCTTCTTTTTATAACTTGCTAAAAGCAATATCGCTATAGTAGCGAAATTGCTGTAGTAGCGTTAACAATAATTTAAGGGAGTAATCAAATGCTTAAAAGAATAACGATATTATTTGTATCTGTTGCCTTGTCATTTTTGTGGGGTACAACAACCTTTGCTGAAGGTTCATTTGTACTTAAGCGAATTAAAGAGCGTGGTACTATAAATATGGGACATAGGGAATCTTCAGTTCCATTTGCATACATTGGTTCAGATGGAAAACCAATAGGGTACTCAATTGATCTTTGTATGAAGGTTATTGATGCTGTTAAAAAAGAAATCGGAGTGTCAAATCTGAGGATAAACTATGTCCCAGTCACTTCACAGACTCGAATTGCCCTTATGGCGAATGGGACAATAGATATAGAATGTGGTTCAACAACCAACAATCTAACTCGTCAGAAACAAGTGGACTATCTGCCGGTAACATTTATAACTGGTACCAAAATCGCTTCTAAGAAAGGTTCAGGAATTACTGAAATAGAAGACTTGGATGGCAAGACAATCGGTCTTTCTTTGGGTACTACCAATGAAAAAGCCGTCAAACGTGAGGCAGCTAGACTGGGGATAAAAATCAGGACCATAATGGTCAAAGATCATCCACAAGGCTGGTTAGCCCTTGAATCTGGTCGTGCGGATGCGTATGCTTCAGATCATGTATTGTTATACGGACTGATTTCTAAATCAAAAAACCCAAGCCAATTTCAAGTTACTGGACGATTCTTGAGTTATGATCCGTATGGGATAATGGTACCCAGAAACGATTCTACTTATCGGCGTATTGGAATTGTGACTATAGCTGATTTAATGCGATCTGGTGAAGCTAAACAGATATACGATAAATGGTTCAATCCAGGCCCTACCAAAATCAATATGCCTATAAGTGACACTCTAAGAGTGGCATTTCAAATACAGGCATTACCTCACTAAATTGATAAGAAATACATAGGTGGGTTGAATTTTTAAAAAGTTTGACTCACCTTTCAAAAATACATCAACAAATAATTGAAAGTAGAAGAACCAAAGGTACTTTGAAATGCAATATAACTGGGATTGGGGCGTAATATTTCGTGAACCATATCAGGAATGGATTATCTCTGGGATTGGTTGGACAATCTCGGTTTCAATTGCGGCATGGATCCTAGCCTTTTCCTTAGGGTCAATAATAGGAATTTTAAGGACAACTAATAACAGGATATCACGAAGAATCGCCACAGTATATGTTGAGATTTTTCGCAATATACCACTAATTGTACAGATGTTTTTGTGGTATTTCGTTTTTCCAGAATTGCTTCCAAATGACGCCGGAATGTGGGTAAAGCGTGAAATGCCTATGCCTGAATTTACGACAGCAGCAGTATGTTTGGGGCTCTATACTGCTTCGCGGGTTGCTGAGCAAGTAAGGTCTGGTATACAGTCTATTGGACAAGGGCAAAATAATGCTGGATTGGCTACAGGCTTAACAACGGTGCAGGTTTATCGATACATTCTTTTGCCAGTTGGATACCGCATCATGATTCCACCATTAACGAGTGAATTTCTAACAATTTTTAAAAATTCTTCAGTTGCACTTACTATTGGAGTTCTTGAGATCACTGCACAGGCTCGACAAATTGAGGAATATACATTCCAAGGTTTCGAAGCATTCACAACTGCGACAGTACTCTATATCCTTGTAACTTCAATAGTTATGATACTAATGAGAGTAGTTGAGGGAAGAGTTAGTATCCCAGGCATGATTTCACTGGGAGCAAAATAGTATGTTTGACCAATTCGATACAAATGTTATTTTAGAAAACTTGCACTTCCTGATTGCAGGAATGCAGCTTACTCTTTTGTTAACAGTAGCAGCTATTTGTGGTGGATTGGTTTTGGGGACATTGCTTGCACTCGCAAGGCTATCCGGTTTTTGGATTTTATCACTCATTTCTTCCACATACGTAAATTTTTTCCGTTCAATGCCTTTGATCCTGGTGATCTTCTGGTTTTATTTTTTGGTCCCACTTATCCTTGGTCAACCTGTTGGTGGATATTATTCTGTACTGATTGCATTCGTTCTATTCGAAGCCGCCTATTATTGTGAAATTATCAGAGCAGGTATTCAAAGTGTTCGGAAAGGACAAGTATACGCTGGACAAGCTGTAGGTCTCAATTATTTTCAGAATATGCGCTACATAGTTTTGCCACAAGCATTCAGGAACATGGTGCCTGTTCTACTAACCCAAGCCATTATACTTTTTCAAGATACTTCACTTGTATATGTGGTTGGTGTTAAAGATTTCCTGGTTAGTGCAGATCTTGTAGCCAATCGAGAAAATCGTATACTTGAAATGTTCACAACTGTAGCATGCGTATATCTAATAATGTGTTTGTCAGGTTCGATCCTCATCAGAAAACTTCAGAGGAGATATGCACTATGATTGAACTCAGAAACGTAAGTAAATGGTATGGAGATTTTCAGGTATTAGATGATTGCAGCACTATGGTTTCAAAAGGAGAAGTCGTAGTTGTTTGTGGTCCCTCAGGATCGGGGAAATCAACGCTAATAAAGTGTGTAAACGGCCTGGAAGAATTTCAAAAAGGAGAGATTCAATTTGATGGAATTTCAGTTGGAAACAAAAAAACTGATCTCCCTAAACTTAGATCTAAAATCGGAATGGTTTTTCAGAACTTTGAATTATACCCACATCTTTCCGTTGTGAATAACATCAAACTGGCTCAGCTCAAAGTTTTAAAACGTAGTAAAGAAGAGGCAGATCATAAAACCATACAACTTCTAGAACGCGTTGGACTTGCAGACCAATCTTTAAAATTCCCAGCCCAACTATCTGGTGGACAACAACAAAGAGTAGCTATCGCAAGAGCGCTTGCTATGGACCCAATCGCAATGCTTTTCGATGAACCAACCTCAGCACTTGATCCAGAGATGATTAACGAGGTCCTTGACGTTATGGTAGAACTTGCAAAAGATGGAATGACCATGATGGTCGTAACTCACGAGATGGGTTTTGCTCGTCGAGTTGCTAAACGGATTATCTTCATGGACGAGGGGAGAATTGAAGAAGACTGTTCTACTGACGAATTTTTTGATAGCCAACGTGGGGTCAGAGCTGAGACTTTCCTCTCAAAAATACTTCATCATTAATCTCCGCATCATTCTATTCAAAATATTCAAATTAAATGTAATTTGTTGACTATTAATTTGGAAATATTCCCCAATTAAAACATTTTGCTCTTAGTCGAAAATAGATTATGTGCTAAATGAGAGAATTCATTTAATTAATCGAAACTTTTAACTAAAATTTGCAATCTAATAAGAATACTGAATTAGATTTACAGCAAAATATTTTACCCATGACCAAAGTAAAATCCATCAAGCAATTTTGCCCAATTCGCAGGGTTGGTAAAGATACGTATAATCATTTTTTTGGCTATTACAACAAAAATATTTGGGATAAAACTGGAAGATACCTTTTGTCCCAGCGTGTCCCAATGCCGACTGGAGACCTGACAGGTAAAGAAGTTGCAGAAGTTGGCTTTTTTGACTTGGAATGTGATGATGTTTACCGAGTGATTGGGGATACAAGCACTTGGAACTGGCAAATGGGCTGTCAATTACAGTGGTTGGGTAATAACGAAAATTGGCAAATCATATATAACACTCGGAAGCAGTCTTCAACGAAAGTTGATGCGGTCTATTCAGACTTTTGTTCTACATTATACAACATAGAAAGTAATGAGAAGAAAGAACTCCCTTTACCAGTATATGTTGTTTCTCCGAACAGTAAATATGCTCTTAGTGTCGACTACTCAAGGTTTCAAGTCACGCATCCTACAATCGGATATCATGCCACCAAACTGCAATCAAATCTCGAAAATGCTCCTGAAAATGATGGTATATACCGTTTGGAAATTGATACTGGTGAAGTGGAATTAATTCTTAGTCTTTGTGATTTGAGAGAATTTCAGCCAGTTGCATCTATGGATCGAGCAATTCATTGGGTAACGCACTTGGAAATTAATCCTAGTTCTTCAAGATTCCTCTTCATCCACCGTTGGACCGAACGAGTCGAAGATGAAACTTGTTTCCTACACCGACTTTTTACTGTTAATCCAGACGGTACTGGCCTAAAGCTTCTAGAATGCACTGATCATCCTCTTCCTCAATTGGAAGAAGGCTTTGATCAGAACAAGTTTGGAACATTTGACTACGAAAAATCTGAATACCAGATTTCCCATCCTGCATGGAAGGACGATGGGCAAATTATTGTTTGGGGACCACATCTAGGTAGTATTCATTACCACCTTTATGACAGTTTGAGCGGAGAAGTCGAAGTTATTGGAGAGAATTTGTTGACGGAAAACGGACACATGACCTATTCACCAAATGGGAAATGGATTCTCTCGGATACATATCCTGAAGAATCAACCAACGAGCGTCTTCTGATACTTTACGATGTAAAAAATGACAATCGCTATGATATCGGTAGTTTCTATACAGATCCAAAGCTTGGAAAACAAAACCGCTGTGATCTTCACCCGAGGTGGAATCAGGATGGACAACAGGTGTGCATTGACTCAGTACATGAGTTAACGAGGCAAATTTATATAATAGATGTTTCGGCTATCACCTGTGATTAGTTATGTAGACATTCTTCTAATAAGATTAGTAGTAAAACAAATAAACACAGTACTATGACAACCAATACCGGTCCCTTACAAGGATTACGTATTCTTGACATGAGCCGGATTTTAGCCGGACCAACCTGTACCCAAATGTTGGGCGACTTGGGAGCGGATGTAATCAAAATTGAACGCCCAGGAGTCGGAGACGATACTCGGAAATGGGGGCCTCCATATATCAAGGATGCTGAGGGCAACGACACCACTGAAAGTGCGTATTATCTCTGTGCCAACCGCAACAAACGCTCGCTGACGGTGGATATCACAAAACCAGAAGGACAGGAATTGATCCGGAAGCTGGCAGGGAAATGTGACGTACTGATTGAAAATTACAAAGTCGGTAGCCTTAAAAAATATGGTTTGGATTACGCTGGAATGAAAACAGACTTTCCGGATTTGGTCTATTGCTCGATTTCAGGATTTGGACAGAACGGCTCAAAGTCGCACCTTCCTGGCTACGATTTTATGATTCAGGCCATGGGTGGAATAATGAGCGTTACCGGCGAAGTGGATGGTTCACCGATGAAAGTCGGTGTGGGAATTGCGGATGTGATGTGCGGAATGTACGCCGCAGTGAGTATTCTGGCAGCAATTCGTCACCGAGAACGGGGAGGAATCGGGCAATACATCGACTTGGCATTGCTCGATTCGCAAGCAGCATGGCTGATCAACTCAGGATCGAATTATCTGACTTCAGGTCAAGATCAGCACCGCCTCGGCAATGCCCATCCGAACATAGTGCCTTATCAAGTTTTCCAAACCAGGGACAGCTATTTTGTGCTGGCGATCGGTAACGACGCACAGTTCCGGAAGTTCTGTGAATTTGCTGAGGCTCCTGAATTACCTGACGATCCACGTTTCAAAACCAATACAGATCGAGTACTTAATCGTGACGTGTTGGTTCCGATGGTGAATGATTTGACCATGCGACTTTCCACTCAACACTGGCTGGATGGACTGGAAAAATTGCAAATTCCCTGCGGCCCGGTGAACACAATTAAGGAGGTATTTGACGACCCACAAATTCAGCACCGTGAAATGGAAATATCCATGTCGCATCCGCTTTCCGGAAAAGGTGCTGTGAGTTTGATTGGTAGTCCAGTGAAGATGTCAAAAACTCCAGTCAGTTACCGTCATGCTCCACCGACTTTGGGACAGCACACGGATGAAGTCTTGCAGGAATTATTGGGTATTAATGAAGCAGAGCGCAGTGAACTTGCTGAGAGGGGGATTATTTAGAATGAATAATCAAGTATCTGATATTAAAAATGAAATGAGAAAATTGGCCAACAAGGAAATTGCTGAACATTCTCAAAGATTCTTCAAAACTGGGAAAGGGCAGTATGGAGAAGGCGATATATTTTTAGGTATCAGGGTTCCAGTTCTAAGAAAAATTGCCAAAAAATTTCGTAGAATTTCGCTTGCTGAGGTGAGTAAATTACTGGAATCAAAATTCCATGAAGAACGTTTGCTTTCAATCCTGATGCTTGTCAATCTTTTTAAATCAGGAGATGAAGACGATCAAGAACTGATTTATGAATTGTATCTCGACAAGACGAAATTCATCAACAATTGGGATATTGTTGATATTTCAGCAGGAAATATTGTTGGTGCATTTTTGTTTGAAAAAGACAAAGCGCCACTTTATCGTCTAGTTTTTTCTGAGAACCTGTGGGAGCGGAGAATTGCCATTGTCGCCACTTTTTATTTTATCAGAAATGATGAATTTGATGACACTTTGAAAATTGCGGAAATATTATTCACTGACAAAGAGGATTTGATACATAAGGCAGTCGGTTGGATGCTGAGGGAGGTTGGCAAGAGAGTGATTGAAATTGAGGAAGAATTTTTGGAGGAACATTACCTGAAAATGCCGCGCACCATGCTCAGATATGCAATTGAAAGATTCCCGGAAACAAGAAGGAAAATGTATTTGAAAGGCCAGGTCTAATAATCCTAGATCTAACACAAGTGTTTTTCATTTATATTGATAAACAGGAGACGCAGGATAAAGACAAAACATTATCCTTTTTTAAACAGTTCGTCATGTTCATCACAGTAAAAAACCATTCATTAAAGGAAACATGTTTGAATTGACTGAAACCCAAAAACAACTGCAGGCGACTGCTCGGGAGTTTGCAAAAAAAGAAATCGCTCCCCGTGCGGCGGAAGTGGACCGTACTGAACAGTATCCTTGGGAAAATGTAAAACAGTTGACCAAACAGGGCTTTATGGGCATGACCGTTCCGCAGGAATACGGTGGTCCCGGAATGACATATCTAGATGTGGTGCTGGTAATTGAGGAAATTGCCAAAGTGTGCGGAGTCTCGGCGCGGATTGTAGTGGAAGCCAACATGGGTGCAGTTGGAGCGGTTATGAAATACGGATCCGAAACTCAGAAAAAACTGGCGGCGGAACACGTTTTAAGTGGTGATAAACCAGCGATCTGCATTACTGAACCCGGAGCAGGAAGCGCAGCCTCAGAAATGAGCACTCGTGCCGATCATAAAGGTGACCACTATATTCTCAACGGCACAAAGCACTGGATTACTGGAGGTGGAGTTTCCAAGTTTCATTTGATTTTTGCCCGTGTTTTTGAAAATGAGGAACCGCAGGGCATTGCCGGATTCATCGCATTGAGTGGTACAGATGGTTTGAAAGTAGGAACACGCGAACCGGCAATGGGTTTGCGCGGCATTCCGGAAACACAAATTATTTGTGAAGATTTGGAAGTTCCGGAAGAGATGATTCTGATTCCTCCGGAAGGTTTGCAGCGAGGGTTTGCCGGACTGATGAATGCCTACAACGGTCAGCGTGTCGGAGCCGGTACCGTGGCACTGGGGATTGCTGCCGGAGCTTATGAATTGGCCTTGGAATATTCTCAGCAGCGGGAACAGTTCGGTCGCCCGATTTGTGAATTTCAGGGGTTGCAATGGATGCTTGCCGACATGCACACCCAACTCGAAGCCGCAAGATTACTACTCCGCAAAGCTGCCTGCAGTGGAAAGAAAGGGTTCCCGGATATGCTGGAAGCAGCACAAGCCAAAATATTTGCTTCGGAAATGGCGATCAAAGTCACGAATGACGCTCTGCAAATATTCGGATCTGCTGGATATTCCCGGAATCTGCCGCTGGAACGTATGGCAAGGGACGCCCGTATGTTCACCATCGGTGGTGGTACAGCACAAATTCTGCGCACGGTTGTCGCCTCTGCATTGCTAGACAGGAAACTCCCGCAAACACGAGACGGACATTTCAAATTGGCGGAAAAAGGAGTTTAATCCAGCA
>ERZ651768.303-NODE-303-length-37587-cov-13.532765_pt1 | contig 37587 bp, 36 predicted proteins | sample MGYA00514754_ERZ651768 | MGnify/ENA metagenome assembly ERZ651768
GACCGCCGTGGACGACGTGCTGAACGTCGTACACGAGCACGCCAAGGGCGACGCCGCGGCACGAGGCACGGCATCGGACCTGGCACTGCTGGTGTGGAACCGGCGCCAGCCGACCCTCGAGGTCTTCGGTAACGAGGCCGTCCTCGACGCCTGGCTGGCCCTGGCCCCCTGACGCGAACCGGGACGGCGCCCCTGCGCCGGCGGGCGTCCTCGTCAGCCCAGCTCGGTGCCGACGATCCCCACGAAGGACACCATCTCGCCCGGATAGCCCCCGAGGTTGTGGACGAGCGCCCGGCTGCGATCGACGAGAGTGCCGATCCGCCGATCCGCGGGTGCCTCTCCCCGGAGCTGCAGCCACGCCTCGTAGTGCATGCGCAGGCCGCTGGCGCCCACCGGATGGCCGAAGCTCTTGAGTCCTCCGTCCGGGTTGACCGGCAGGTCCCCGTCCAGGGCGAACGTGCCCTCCAGGACCTCCCGCCAGGCCGTTCCCCGCTCGCAGAATCCGAGGTCCTCCATGAGCACCAGCTCGGTGGGCGTGAAGCAGTCGTGGACCTCGGCCATGGCCAGCTCGGCCCGCGGGTCGGTGATGCCGGCCTGGGCGTAGGCGTCGGCGGCCGCCGCGGCGCACTCCGGCAGCGTTGTGAAGTCGAACCCGGGGTCGACCAGCCCGCTGCCGTTGCCGGCCACCAGCGAGAGGGCCTTCACGTACAGCGGTGCGTCGGTGTAGTCGGTCGCCCGGTCGGCCGGGACCACCACGGCCGCGGCGGCCCCGTCCGCCACCCCGGCACAGTCGAACACCGAGAGCCGTCCTGCCACGGCGGCCATCTCGCAGATGGCCTCGGCCGAGGTCTCGCGCCGGAACTGGGCCAGGTCGTTGCGGGCCCCGTTGAAGTGGTTCTTCTCGGCGATCCTGGCCACCACGTAGCGCAGCTCGTCGACGTCCACCCCGTAGCGCTCCGCGTAGGCCGGGAGGATGAGGCTGAACATGGCCGCCGCGGTGAGAGTGCGGTTGGTGCCGTCGGTGGGGATCGGAAAGGCGTTGAGGCCCTGGTAGCCGCCGTCCTTGACCTTCTCGGCGCCGATGGCCACCGCCACGTCGTAGGCCCCCGAGGCCACGGCGTAGCAGGCCTGCCGCAGCGCATCGGACCCGGTGGCGCAGAAGTTCTCGACACGGGTCACCGGCTTGTCGTCGAGCCGCAGCGGCGTGGCCAGCGAGATGCCCGAGGCCGAGGACTGCGAGGTGCCGTACCAGTAGGCGTCGATGTCGCCCTTGGCCAGGCCGGCCGACGCCAGGGCCAATCCGTGGGCGTCGATCAGGAGGTCGTCCAGCGAGGAGTCCCAGTGCTCCCGGAACGGTGTGCAGCCCATCCCCACGATCGCCACGCGGTCCCGTATGCCGTGTGAGGCCATGTGAACCCCGTCCCCTCGTACCGGCTCAGCCCCGGAGGGGCCGACCCTTCCAGAAGTAGTTGTGCAGGCCGTCGGACGTGGACAGGCGCCGGAAGGTCATCTCCACCCGGTCGCCGATCGCCACAGCCGAAGGGTCGACATCGGTCAGCTCGATGGGCATCCGGCCGCCGCCGTCGAAGTCGACCACGGCGAACACCACCGGCGGGCTGGGCGAGTGGGCCAGCCGATCCACGGTGAAGGTGACGACGCTGCCCACGGCATCGGCCATGGGTGCCGGGTCCATGTCGTCGACGTCGCCACCGGCGATGCCCACCCTCGACGGCGGAAGGTGGGTGATGCCGGTGGTGCGGTCCGTCGAGCCGACGAAGCCGTGCTTCCAGGTGCTCCGGCGCAGGGCGGCAGGCGACGAGGGGCGGTTCGGCTCTGGACGGTTGGCGGGCTGGACCCGGAGCAGGCCACGCCACGCCAGGTAGCGGGTGTAGGCCACATCGGCCCTGTCCCCGATCTGCGCTGCCACCGATCGCTCCGGTCGGCCGGCCGCCAGGGCGTCGGTGGCCCGGAAGAACAGGACCTCGCAGCCGTCGGCCAGCACCACCATGGCGACCACGGCTCCCGGTTTCGCCGTGTCCAGGACGTCGGCCAGCAGCAGGGCAGGATGGGCGGCGCCGGAGTTGCCGACCGTCTCGGACCGATCGTCGGCGATGGCCACGCCGAGGCCCGATGCGGCCTTCCTGGTGGCCCGTCCGTGCAGCCCGACGACGGCTGCCACCGTCACGTCTTCGGTGGTCAGGCCCGTGGCATCCAGGGCGTCAGCCCACGCCCGGTGCACCAGCGGCAGGTAGGCCTGCTCGCCGAAGCGGTCCTCCCAGGTCCGTGAGTGGTCGTCGCCCGGGGTGCGCCAGCGGTCGGTGAACTCGGTGGTGGACGTGGCGCCGCCCAGGTACTCGGCCAGCAGCGGGCCGTCCTCGGAGCATCCGGAGAGCACGGCGACCGCGGCGTCCCCGCCACCGCCGTCCTCCGGCCCGGTGGGAAGGCCGACGCGGATGTCGGAGGCCACCACCAGCGTGCGCGCGGCGCCCTCCAGTGCAGTCCGCAGGGCGCCGACGGCGGAGCGCGACGCCCCGCCGAAGTCGAGTGCCGGGACCGATGCGTCTAACCGGAGGGCTGCGTGTATGACCGTGGCGTTGGTCTTGTCCAGGTAGGCCGGGGCGACGGTGGAGAACCACACGGCCTCCGGTCCGGGTCCGGCGACGGCCAGCGCCCGACGGGCCGCCTCCACGCCCATGGTGGTGGTGTCCTCGTCGTACGACGCCACCGAACGGTGCCCGCGCCCGCCACCCGACCCCATGACCTCGCCGATGGCCGACCGGGCCAGGCGGCTGTACGGCACGTGGGTGCCGTAGGCCAGGATCCCCCTGCTGCCGCTCATGTGCCCATCCTGTTTCCATCTGCCGACTCGGTCCGACGGCCAGACCTGACGGACCGTCAGATATGATCCTAGGCGGTTACCTTCCCGTCACCGACCAACCAGAGCACCGGCACCAGGCATGGACTTCGACTTCTCACCCGACCAGCAGGCCTTCGCGGTCGAGGTCGAGGCGTTCCTGGACGCCAACGACGACCCCGAGGTGTTCGACCCCACGCGGGAGAACATGGCCCAGATCGTCGACACCCCCAAGCGCCGGGCCCTCATGCGCAGGCTCGGCGAGCAGGGCTGGCTCGGTATCACCTGGCCCACCGAGTACGGGGGCCAGGAGGGCGAGGGCGTATACGAGTACATCCTGAACGAGGCCCTGGCCGCCCGGGGCGGCCCCCAGATCGGCAAGGGCGTCGGCATCATCGGCAAGACCCTCATCGCCCACGGATCGGAGTTCCTGAAGGAGGAGTTCCTGCCCAGGATCCTGGCCAACGAGGTCGAGTTCGCGGTCGGCTACAGCGAGCCGGAGGCCGGCTCGGACGCCGCCGCCATGAAGTTGAAGGCCACCGAGACCGACGGCGGTTGGATCCTGAACGGCCAGAAGACGTGGACCACCTCGGCCCACTTCGCCGAGTGGTACTGGGTGGGAGCACGGACCGACCCGGACGCCCCGAAGCACTTCGGCATAACCCTGTTCCTGGTGCCCATGGACCATCCGGGGATAACCGTCCAGGGCATCATGACCATGGGCGACGAGCGGACCAACGACGTGTTCTTCGACGACGTGTTCGTACCCGACGAGTACGTGGTCGGCGAGCTGAACCACGGCTTCAGGTACATATCCCAGGCCCTCGACCTGGAGCGGTTCACCATGTTCACCTTCTCGCCGGTGAAGCAGCGCCTCGACCTGCTGGTCGACCACGTGCGTACCGCCACCAGGGACGGTGGGCCGCTGAAGGACGATCCGAAGGTGCGATCCCGGATCGCCCGACTGGCCACCACGGCCGAGGTGGCCCGCGGCATGGGCCTCCGGGTCGTCGACGCCTCGGCGAAGGCCGAAAAGGAGGGTGGCGCCCCGCCGACCATGGAGTCATCGGAGTACAAGCTGTTCACCACCGAGTTCTCCAAGCGGCTGGCCGACGCATCGATGGACCTCGGCGGACCCGGCACGCAGCTGCGGGTCGGCACCGCCGGGGCACCGATGGCCGGGCGGGCGGAGTCCACCTACCGCTACACGGTGCTGGACACCATCGGTGGCGGCACCTCCGAGGTGCAGAAGAACATCATCACCCGACGGGGCCTCGGCCTCCCCAAGAACTTCTAGGCGACGTCGCATGCCGGACCGCCCCCTCCTCGACGGGATCACAGTCCTGGACCTCGCCTCGGTGGGGCCAGCCGTACGCGCCTCGCGCTGGCTGGCCGACTGGGGGGCCGACGTGGTCAAGGTCGGTCCCGTCCCGAAGGACGCCGGCGTGCAGATCGTGCCCCCGACCCATGCGTACAGCGCCCACAGGGGCATGCGCCGGGTGCTCCTGGACCTCAGGTCCGACGGCGGCCGGAACGCCTTCCTGCGCCTGGCCACAGCGGTCGACGTGGTCATCGAGAGCTTCCGACCCGGCGTGGTCGACCGCCTCGGCATCGGCTTCGACGACGTCAGGACGGTGAACCCCGGCATCGTCTACTGCTCGACCACCGGCTACGGCCAGACCGGCCCCCGGGCCGACTGGGCCGGGCACGACCTGAACTACCTGGCCGTGGGCGGCTACCTCCACTGTTCGGGACGCGACGGCCGCGGCGGCCCGGCACTGCCCGGCGCCACCGTGGCCGACAGCGCCGCCGGTGGGCTCCACGCCGTGGCCGCAATCTGCGCCGCCCTCACGGCCCGGGCCACCACCGGCGAGGGCGCGCACCTGGACGTGTCGATCGCCGACGGCGTGCTCTCGCTGATGTCCCTGGCCGTCGACGAGTTCCTGGCCGAGGGCACCCGGCCGGGGCCCCGCCACGGCCTGCTGACGGGCCGGTACGCCTGGTACGACCTCTACGAGGCCTCGGACGGCGGCTGGCTGGCCGTGGCCGCCATCGAGCCCCGCTTCTTCGCCAACCTCTGCCGGGCGCTGGGTTGCGCGCAGTGGCTGGACCAGCAGCACGACGACCGTGCCGTCGACCCCATGCGGGCCGACTTCGCCGCCGCGTTCGCCACCCGCACCCGCGACGAGTGGGCCGCCGACCTGGGACCCGCCGACACCTGCGTCTCGGCCGTCCTGGACATACCCGAGGTGGTGGCTGACGAGCAGTTCGGTGCCCGTGGTGGCTTCACCGAGGTCACCCACCCCACCGCCGGCAACATCCGGCAGGTGGCCGCACCGCTGGCCGGCCAGGTCGATGCCGCCACGCTGCCGGTCCACGACCAGGCGGCCCCCGACACCGACCGGATCCTGGCCCACGCCGGCCTCACCGCCTCCGAACTCCGCGACCTCAGGACCACTGGGGCCATCGCATGAGCGACCCGGTGAACACCCGGGACCCGGCGCCCATCCCCGCCGAGGTGACGGCCCGCATCGACCTGGTCCAGTACGAGGAGGACGGTGGGTTCCCGGTCGAGCAGGGCTACGTCTGGACCACCTGCGCCGCAGTCCAGAACGGCAACCCGCTGTTCTGGGAGGATGACGTGGCCGCAGCCCTCACCGACGGTCCCATCGCACCGCCCACGATGCTCTCCGTCTGGTTCCGACCCCACCACTGGTCGCCGGGCCGCACCGAACCGGCCGTCCCACTGCAAGTCCACTTCGACCTGAAGGAGGACCTGGACCTCCCCGAGGCGATCATCTCGTCGAACACCAACACCTTCCACGAGCCGGTCCGGATCGGAGACCGGGTGCGGTCCCGACAGGTCCTCCGGTCGGTCAGCGAACCCAGGACCACGAAGTTGGGCCGGGGACGGTTCTGGACCATCGACGTGGAGTACCTGAACCAGGACGACGTGGTGGTCGGCGTGGAGTCGTACACGGCCTTCGGCTACCGGCGGCCCGAGGCCGGGGAGGAGGCCACGTGAGCGCACCGCGCCTGCTCCTCGGCGACGTAGCCGTCGGCGACACGCTGCCTGAGCTGGGCCACGACGTCACAACCACCACGGTGGTTCTGGGCGCCCTGGCGTCGAGGGACTGGCGCCCCATGCACCACGACCGGGACTTCGCCGTCAACCGGAACGGCACCCGTGACATCTTCCTGAACACCCCCAACCAGGCAGCCTGGTTCGAGCGCTACGTGACCGACTGGACCGGGCCCACCGGACGCCTCGGCCGCATGACCTTCCGCATGAACACCCCGGTGTTCCCCGGAGACCTGATGGAGTTCAGCGCCACGGTCACCCTTGTCGGCACAGACGACGCCGGCTGCGGATGGATCGGCCTGGACGTGGCCCTGATGGTCGGCGACGTGGCCGCCACGACGTGCGCCATCCGCGTGGCCGTACCGCTGGACGGGCAGGACAACCCCTGGTCGCGCCACGGCGACGACTGGCGCCCCTAGGAGAACCGATGGACCTCGCCTTCACCGACGAACAGGACATGCTCCGCGATGCCGTGCGCGGGCTGTGCAGCGGTGCCACGGAGTCGGTGCGCGGGCTGGAGGACGACCCGAAGGGATTCGACGACGGCTTCTGGGACCAGCTGGCGACCATGGGCCTGACAGGCCTGATGCTGGGCGAGGAGCACGGCGGTTCGGCCATGGGCCTGCTGGACGCCGTTGTCGTCTACGAGGAGTTCGGGCGCAGCCTCGTGCCATCGCCCCACCTGGACTCCTCGGTGGTGTCGGCCGGGGTGCTGGCCCTCGCCGGGTCCGCCGAGCAGCAGGCCGACTGGCTACCCGGCATCGCCAGCGGTCGGAGCATCCTGATCCCGGCCTGGCTGGAGCCGGACAACAGTTCGGGGCCGTCCGGCATCCGACTCCCGGCCGTCACGGAAGGCGACGAGGTGGTCCTGACCGGCACGAAGCGCCACGTGGCCTTCGCCTCGTCGGCCGACCGGCTCGTCGTGCCGGCCCGGGGCGAAGCGGGGATCGACCTCTACCTGCTGGATCCGACGGCAGACGGGGTGACCCTGACACTCCAGAGGACCGTGGCCGGCGACACCCAGTACCGGGTCGACCTGGACGGCGTCCGGGTGCCGTGCAGCGACCGCATAGGCGCTCCCGGTACCGGTTGGGACACCTGGCACGCCGTGATGCTCGACGCCCTCGTGCTGGTGGCCGCCAGGGCGGTGGGCGCTGCGGAGGCCACGCATGCGCTGACCACCGGGTACGCAAGGGAGCGCCACCAGTTCGGCAAGCCGATCGCCGCCTTCCAGGCGATCAGCCACTCGCTGGCCGACGGCATAACCGCCATCGACGGAGCCCGGGTGCTCGTCCACCGGGCGGCCTGGGCCCGCGACGAGGGTCGGTGCATCGAGGCCCTGGCGCCAATGGCGAAGCTGTTCGCAACCCAGACCTGCCGGGACGTCACCGGCGTGGCCATCCAGGTCCACGGCGGCATGGGGTTCACCCTGGAGTGCGACGCCCAGCTCTACTTCCGACGGGCCAAGTCGTGGCAGCTCAACTGGTTCGACGACGACCACCTCGAGGAGCTGATAGCTCGCCAGATCCTGGACTGAGCCGGCCGGCGACCATCCCCGGCGGGCCTCGACTCGGCGACCCGGGAGGTCCCTGACCTATCCTCCCCAACCCGGCTTCCCGTTGGGACGCCCGGGGGAACGAGACGGGGGCACCATGGGCACATCGTGGATCATCGAGGGACAGGTCGATCCGCGTTGGCCCATCAACACCAGGGGCAACGTCGGCGAGGTGTTTCCCGAGGTCCTCACCCCCCTCTCCTACCGGCTGGGCGTGATCGCCGCCGAGAAGGCCTGGAGGGACGCCTACACGGAGTTGGGCGTGGCCCGGAAGGGCGACTTCACCAGTGACGACCCGGTGATCGTCGGCCTCTACGGCGGCTACGCATACCTCAACCTCTCGTACCTGCGGATCCTTGGCGTCAGGGCGCCCGGCTCGTCGCCGGAGGCCATCGACGTGGCCTTCTTCGGCGAGGGTGATCCTCCGCCCTACGTGCCCAGGAAGGGCGACAAGAGCCTGCTGTCCACCCTCAAGATCCTGAAGTCCGTCCTGGGGGCGCTGGGGACCAGGTCCATGCCGGCGATGGTCGCCGACAGCTACGGGAAGGCCGACGCCCACCGGGCGCTCTGCCCGGAGCTGGACGCCCCCGACGAGGACCTGCTGGCCTACCTCCACGCCTTCCCTGTCGCCTTCGGACCGGCCTTCCACAACCACATGCTGTCGACGGCGCTGGCCTCGATCGTGACCGGCGTGCTGGCCGACGCCTGCGCCGCCGCCGGCCAACCGGGCCTCGTGACCCACCTGATCGGGTCGGCCGGTGACGTGAAGTCGGCCGAGTACTCCAAGGACCTCTACGCCATCGCCCGGGCCGTTATCGGCCGACCCTCGGTCATGGCGGCCTTCGACGCCGGCGTGGACGGGCTGTTGGACCGTGTGGCCGACGACCCGGAGGCGGCCGACTTCCGTGCGCGGTTCGCCGACTTCACGGCCACGCACGGCCATCGGGGACCCAACGACTGGGAGCTCTCCTCGCGCAACTGGGAGAACACCCCGGAGCTGGCCCTGCTGGCCATCGACCGCATGCGCCTGGCCGACTACGACCTGGACCCGGCAGGCCGGCTGGCCGACGACGAGGACCGACGGCAGGCCGCCGTCGACGTCGTGCGCCCACACCTGAAGGGCATGGACAGGAAGAATTTCGACAAGGCCCTGGCAGCCGCTCCGTGGTGGGCCCAGGCCCGGGAGGCCACCCGGGACAGGGCCATCCGCATCGGAGCACCGACCAAGCAGGTCTACCGGGAGCTCGTACGCCGGGCCGCCGGGCGGGGCGGCGACCCCGATCCGGTCAGGGTGGCGCTGTTGGACCCCATCGACGAACTGCCCGGCTACCTCGACGACCCACCGGCGTACCTGGCCACGATCGCCGAACGGGGAGCGCTGTTCCGCCGCTACGCCGCCGTCGAGCCGAGGTTCTTCATCACGTCGCAGGACGAGGTGCCCACCATCGAGGAACTGGAGGCCGACCACGCCGCCCGGACCACCGTGCCGACCGCCGTTCCCGGCGACGTCCTGACCGGTGCCTCGGGCTGCCAGGGAGTGGCCCGGGGTCGGGCCCGCGTCGTCATGGACCCGGCCGATGCCATCGACCTGGAACCCGGAGAGGTGCTGGTGGCACCCATCACCGATCCGGCGTGGACCCCGCTCTTCCTGCCCTCGGCAGCCGTGGTGGTCAACGTGGGCGCCCTGATGAGCCACGCCGTGATCGTGTCGCGTGAGCTCGGCATCCCCTGCGTGGTGTCGGTCGACGAGGCCACCTCCCGGATACCGGACGGGGCGTTGGTCGAGGTGGACGGCACCGCCGGAACCGTGACGGTCCTGGAGGCCTGACGCACCGCCGCCTGGCGATGGTCCCGGAGCCTGAGGCGCTGACCTGCGGCGGCGGGGACCGTCAGCCGAGCACCCCGGTTGGACAGGACACCCCGGTACCGCCGATCCCGCAGTAGCCCATGGGGTTCCGGGCCAGGTACTGCTGGTGGTGGGCCTCGGCGTAGTAGAACGCGGTCCTGTCGACGACCTCGGTGGTCACCGCAGCGAAGCCCTCCCCGGCCAGCCTGGCCGCGTAGGCGTCGCGGCCGGCCTCGGCAACCGCATGTTGGGCGTCGTCGGCCACGTAGATACCGGACCGGTATTGGGTACCCACATCGTTGCCCTGTCGCATCCCCTGGGTGGGGTCGTGGTTCTCCCAGAAGGTCCGCAGGACACCCTCGAAGCCGACGACCGTCGGATCGAAGACCACCAGCACCACCTCGTTGTGCCCGGTGAGGCCGGAGCAGACCTCCTCGTAGGTGGGGTTGGGCGTGTGGCCGCCCGAGTAGCCCACGGCAGTGGTCCACACGCCGGGGGCCTCCCAGAACTTCCGCTCAGCGCCCCAGAAGCAACCCATGCCGACGACGACGGTTTCCATCCCGTCCGGGAACGGCGGCACCAGCGGACGCCCGTTGACCACATGGTCCCCGGGCTCTTCCATGGCCTCGATCCGCCCGGGCAGGGCGTCGCCGGGGTCCGGGATCGTCAGCAGTCGGTGTCCGAAGGCCATGAACGGATGCTACGTCCGGGCCGTCAGATGGTGAAGGCAAGTCGCCCGGCCAGTTGCCTGGCCAGGTCGAGGTCACCCGCCAGCGCCACGCTGCCGTCCTCTATGAGGGGAGCCGGGTCCTTGCGCCCGCCGGTCAGGGCCAGCCAGTCGTGCGACGACAGGGTCAGGGTGGCAGTCGGTTCGGAGTCGAAGGCATCCACCAGCGCGGCCCGTCCGTCCACGGCCACGCGTATGACCGCCTCGACCGGCCCGGTCAGGTTCACCTCCACCCGGCTGCCGTCCGGCGCACCCGCCTTCTTGCCGATTACGTAGCCGGCCACCGTGGTGACCTCGGCGACGGCCATCTCCGCGGGCAGGCCCCCACCCGACGGCTCGTGGCCGAGGGGCTCCCGGCAGTCCTCGAGGTGCAACCACGAGTCGTAGACCCTGACGTGCATGAAGCGCAGGTACGGCACCTCGCCGACCGGCGACCAGCCCACGGCGAGGATCTCCTCGTCTGACATGGCGGCCAGCTCGGCCAACCGTTCGGCGGTGACGGCACGGAACGCCTCCACCACCTCGGGCCCGGACAGCGACCGCATCGACTCGACCCAGCGTTCGTTGCCCTCGCCAGCAGGGTTCCTGACGTGCTCGCCCGACACCTCTACCTCGGGCGCCGAGTGGCCCTGGAGCATCCGCTCGGTGCCCACGATGTGGGCCAGGTTGTCCTGAACGGTCCATCCCGGACACCGGCTGGGCGTCGCCCATTCCCCGTCGGAGAGCCCGGCGGCCCACTCCGACCACTCGGTCCATATCTGCTCCAACCCGCCGAGGATCCGTCCCCGGTCCAGCTCGATCTCCATGTGCTTCGTCCTCCTAGGGCGTCGGGTCAGGGGGTTGGGTTGGCCACGGAGCTCCACTCCCGTGCCTCGATGTACGGTCGGAACACCTCGCCTACATCGGCCAGGTCGGCTGCGGTCTTGGGTCGCTGCATCTCGAAGAGGTGTGGGAACTCCAGCCAGCCGACCACCAGGTCCCAGAGCCGGTCGGCGGCATCGCCGGTCGGCGGGTCGATGAGGACCGGACCGAAGAGCTTGCGGGAGTCGTCCTCGTCGACCCCCGGGAAGACCAGGGTCGGTACCCCCCAGCCGCCCATGGAGACGATCCGCTCATGGTCGGCCCGGACGTCGTCGTGGGTCGTGGGGTCGTCCAGGGCCTCGTCGACCAGCCCGGGATCCAGGTCCATCTCCACGAGGAGCTCGCGGGCCACCTCGGCGCGGTGGGGCTGGCGGCCCTCCACGTGCAGCGCCGTGCCCGACCGCAGGTACCAGGCATCGTTCAGGTCGGGGTGCCGACGCTTAAGGAGCGCACCGATGCGCATCATCGACCACCCGTAGGACCACTCCCTCTCCCACGGGTGCTTCTTGCCCTCGACCCGGTTCACCTCCTCGAGGCTGAAGAACCGCCAGTCCACCTCGAGGCCCCGCCGGTCCCGGACCTCGCGCATCCAGAGGGAGGTCTGGTACGCCCACGGGCAGATCACGTCGAAGTGGAAGTCGACCCGGGTGGGTGCTCCGGTCGGTGCGTCGGTCATGGCCGGGAGCCTCGCGCAGCCACGGCTGGACGACCCCAGCGGGCGCATCAGCCCGGGTCGGCCAATCGCAGCTCGTGGCGCATCACCTTTCCCAGGGCGTTCCGGGGCAGGACGTCTACGGCAACCACCCTCCTGGGCAGCTTGTAGGAAGCCAGGCGGTCGCGGGCGAAGGCCCGGAGCTCGTCGACCGACGGGCATTCCACGCCATCGGGCGGCACCACCCACGCCACCACCTCCTCGCCCCACTCATCGGACCCGATCCCGGCCACGGCCACCTCGGCCACCGCCGGATGGGCGGCCAGGGCGTCGTCCACCTCACGCGGGTACACGTTGAAGCCACCGGTGATGATCAGGTCCCCGGCCCGGCCGACGATCGAGACGTAGCCGTCGGCGTCCACAGCCCCCAGGTCGCCGGTCCGGAACCAGGCGCCTCCGCCGTCGGGATCCGCCACGAAGGCCTCGTCAGTGGCCTCCGGTCGTTCCCAGTAGCCGGCGAACACGTTGGGTCCCCGGACCAGGATCTCGCCGCTCCCCTCCGCCAGGCGTAGGTCCACCCCCGGCAGGGGGATCCCCACGGCACCGGCGCGACGCTCGCCGTCGAACGGGTTGGACACCAGCATCACCGTCTCGGTCATGCCGTAGCGCTCCAGCACGGCAACGCCTGCCTCGGTGGCCAGTCGACCGTGGAGGGTGGCGGCCAGCGGGGCCGAACCCGCAACACAGAGCCGCAGGGCGCCGAGGTCGGCCACCCGCCGATGGTCGGCCAGGCGGTGGTACATGGTCGGCACGCCGAAGAACATCGAGCAGCGGTGGTCGGCCAGGCCGTCGAACACGGCGTCGGGGTCGAAGCCGGACTGCAGCACCGCCGATCCGCCGGCCAGCAGGGTCCCGTGGAGGCCCACGCCCAGCCCGTGCATGTGGAACAGCGGCAGGCACAACAGGAGGCGGTCGGAGTCGGACCAGCGCCACGCCAGCTGGACGGACAGGGCGCCGGCCAGCAGGTTGGCCTGGGTCAGGACCGCTCCCTTGGGACGTCCGGTGGTGCCCGAGGTGTAGCCGATGACGGCCGGATCATCCGGTGAGTTCCGGTCGAGGACCGCCCGGGCCCCACCATCCGCCAGGTCCACCGCTGTGCCGGAGACCACCAGGTCCGAATCCAGCGCCGCCAACCTGTCGGCCCAGCCGTCGTGGTCCACGAGGGCGGCCCTAGGGCGGCAGTCGGCGACCACGTGGGAGAGCTCGGCCTCTCGGTACGCGCCGTTGGTCGGCACCACCACCAGCCCGAGTCGCAGGCAGGCGAAGTGGGCCGCAGCCAGGTCGATGCTGGACGGCCCCGAGATGAGCACCCGGTCGCCGGCTTCCAGGCCGGCCCCGCCAAGGCGTCCGGCCACGACCTCCGTCAGGTCCAGGAACTCCCCCCGGGAGATCCAGACGGGATGGTCTTCGGCCGCCCGTGACCATGTGCCGTGGAGCAACCGACGATCGGGGTCGCCTGTGAGTCGGCGTACGCAGGCTCCCACCAGAGCGCCAGGTTCGGGAAGTACGAACGCGGCGTCGCCGTCGCCTCCCCCGGCCAGGTGTCCGCTCCAGTGCCTCGGCTGGTCCATCCGCCGGACCGTACCGGCCACCGGAGCCCCGACTTGATCCGGTCCGCCGCCTCAGCCATACTAATGGTATTCATTACTAATGGTCGTCGGTGGACGCCGCTCGACCCGCAGCCCAGGAGCACCCATGGAGTTCGGCATCTTCTCGAACGGCTACACCCCCGGACCGGCCGCCCACGACTCCGAGAGCGAGCACACGGAGCTCCTGCGCGAGGCCGAGTACGCCATCCTGGCCGACAAGCACAACTGGAAGTACATCTGGTTCGGCGAGCACCACGGCCTCACCGAGTACAGCCACATGTCCGCCCCAGCCCCGGTCATGGGCTGGGTGGCAGCCCAGACCGACTACATCCACATCGGCTCGGCCATCACCAGCCTGCCGACCAACAAGGAACACCCGGTCCGCATAGCCGAACGGGCCGCCATGCTCGACCACGTCACGAACAACCGGTTCGAGTTCGGAACCGGCCGGGGCGCCGGCAGCCACGAACTCCGCACCTTCAACGTCATGGACCCGAGCGTGACCAAGGCCCAGTGGGACGAGGTCATCCGCGAGATACCCCGCATGTGGGAGCAGAAGGACTACGACTTCGACGGGGAGTTCTTCACCGTGCCGACCCCCCACAACATCCTCCCCAAGCCCTACGGCAAGGGGCACCCGCCGCTCTGGGTGGCCTGCGGCAACCCGCCCACGTTCGCCAAGGCCGGCTCGCTGGGCATCGGCGCCATCGCCTTCAACTTCGAGCCCATCCACAACCTGAGGGGCCGGGTGGAGGCCTACAAGGAGGCCATCCAGGACCCGGTCGAGCAGATCGGCCAGTTCAAGAACGACAACGTGATGATGACCAACGCCTGCATCTGCCTCGAGGACCGCGACGAGGCCCGGGCCGTGGCCAAGGCCAAGGGACGGGGCTACCTCGTCACCATGGTCAACATGTACCACGACACCATGCCCAAGTCGCCTGGCGCCATCACCTGGCCCGACCCGCCCATGGACCCGGGCTGGACGGACGAGCTCCTGGACCTGGCCATCGACGGTGGCTACATGCTGTGCGGCAACCCCGAGGAGGTCTGCGAGCAGCTGAACCGCTACAGGGAGGTGGGTTGCGACCAGGTGGTGTTCGGGCTCCCCACCGAGGGCCTGACCTACGACCAGACCCTCGAGATGATCGAACTCTTCGGCGACCAGGTCATCCCCGAGCACGACGGCGACCGCACCCACTCCACCGATCGCTACCGGGCCCAGGCCCAGCGCCGATTCCCGGAGTTCCAGTACCCGATCCCCGAGGGCATCGACGTGTCGGTCATCCCGACCACCGCCCTGCTCCCGCTGGCCTAGGCCCGATCGGGCTACGACCGGACACCGGGATCCCCCATGGCCCGCGACGGCACCGAGACCCGGGCCCGGCTCCTGGCCGAGGCCGAGAGCCAGTTCGCCGAGGTCGGAATATGGCAGGCGGCCATGGGCGACATCGTCCGGGCCGCCGGCCAGCGGAACGCCTCGGCGCTCACGTACCACTTCGGTTCCCGGGAGGGGGTGCTGGACGCCATCCTGGCCGAGCACGGGAATCCCATCGACGCCCACCGGGGCGAGATGTTGTCGATGGTCCACCACGACCCGGACGCCCCGGCCGACATCCGATCGCTGGTCTCGGCCCTGGTCAGGCCGATGACCACCGTCCTGGCAGACTCCCGGGGCAGGCGCTACGTCCGGATCGTGGCCCAGCTGTCCGACCGGTTCCCAACCTGGCAGGACGTCCCCGAGGGCGTCGACCAGACCCACCTAACCGACGCCCTGGTCCGGCTGGAGGCCCGGGCCGCCGGACCGGATGCCTCGATCCGCACCGCCCGACTGGTGGCCATGATCCGGCTCATGACCTCCTCGCTGGCCGCCCGGGCCGTGGTCCTGGACTCCGGTACCACCCCGACGCTCGACGACCGGGCCTACGAGGGGGACCTCATCGACGTGCTGGTCGGCGTCCTGACCGCCCCCAGCACCCTCGCGGCCTGAACCGACCGGTACCGTCCGCTGCCGTGCACGTAGTCCTCGTCCGCCACGGCCGTCCGGAGACCGTCATCGACTCCCCCACCGTCGCCGACCCCGGACTCTGCGAGCTGGGTGTCTGGCAGGCCGACCGCCTGGCCGCCTGGCTGGCCTGCGAGGAGATCGACCACGTGGTCACCAGCCCCAAGCAGCGGGCCGTCCAGACCGTCGAGGCGGTGGCCGCGGCCCGGGGGCTCACCCCCGAGGTCGTACACGGCTTCGACGAGATCGACCGCGGGTCCCACACCTACCTCCCCACCGAGCTGCTGCCCACAGAGGGCGGCGCATACTGGGAGAAGATCAGCCAACGGCGCTACGAGGAGATCGGCTGGGACACGCCGGAGGAGTTCCGGAAGCGGGTCGTGGCCGCCTGGGACGCCCTGTGCCGCAACCCGCCCGGTGGACGGGTCCTGGTGGCCTGCCACGGCGGCACCATCCGCACCATCCTGGCCGACGTGGTCGGCAACCCGGCCGCCGGGTTCCGCCTGGACTACGCCTCGATCAGCAGGGTCGAGGTGACGGCCCCCGGAGACCCCGACGGCGGCTCCGACCCGTTCTGCACCATCCTCGGCACGAACGGCACGGGCCACTTCGACGCCGAGCGGACGGCCGAGGTGGGCGCCTTCCGTGGCGCCGAACGGCCCGGGCCGACCACCCCGCGAAGGCCCATGACCGCGTCGTCGGGCTGACCAGCCCGACGACAGGGTGTCAGGTCGTACGACCGTAGAAGGTCTGCACCGCCGAGTCCGAGAGCCCTATCCCGGGCCGGTCGTTGAAGGCGAAGACGACCAGCATGCGGGTCACCGCCCCCTCGGTGGGCGTCACCCGGTGCATGGCGTTACGCCCCCGGAACATGACGAGGTCACCCGGCGAGAAGGCCAGGCGGTCCACCTCCACCATCCCGTCGAGTACCTCGGCCACCCGCTCGAACGCCATGTCCCCGGCGTCGGCGTCGCGGACGGCGGGCACGTACTCGAATCGTCCACCAGCGGCGGGGGCCTGCAGCAGCATCGTGACTGCGAACGAGGAGTTGTCGAAGTGCCACCCCAACTCGTGGCCCTCGGCGGCGAAGTGGAGGTTGATGGACGACAGGTCGTCGTCGTAGGGGTGGATGGCCTCGATGCCCAGGACCGAGCACAGGAACGAACGGAACGACCCGTCCTCGTAGACGTCACGGAGGGGCGAGTCGGCGGGGATCTGGTCATCGGCCAACAGCCCCTTGCTGCTGGCCACCTGGCGGTTGAAGGGATGCGTAGCCGGAAGCCCGGGATCCGGTTGCGTCAGGTACACGTTGTGGGTCGACGTCGCGTAGTACGCCTCGTCCTCCCGGTCTGCGGACGCAGCGACGACCTGAGCGACGGCCTCCGACGAGAAGAAGCCATCGAGCACCAGCACGCCGGTCGCGGCAAGCTCCTCACGGCACCGGGACCGGTAGCCCGGATCCTCCAGGGGATGGCGATCCAGCCGGAGGTGCGGACAACTCATCCGTGCGTCCCTCCACCGATCCGGATCCGACCTGCGGGCATGGTCACGCGATCATCCCCGCTGCTCCCGCCCACCACCGACCGGCACGACGTTCAGGTCCGCTCGAGCAGTTCGGGGCCCAGGTCGCCGACCGACGCCGCCCCCACGAGGGCCATGGTGCGTTCGGTCCCCGACCGGAGCAGCCCCAGCACGTGGTCCACACCGGCCTCTCCTGCGGCAGCCAGCGCATAGAGGAACAGCCGGCCGCCCATGGTCGCCGTGGCGCCGGCGGCCACCGCCTTGACGATGTCGCTCCCCCGTCGGATGCCACCATCGCAGATCACCTCGGTCCGGCCCCCGACGGCCCCGGCCACCTCCGCCACCAGGTCGAACGGGGCCGGCGCCCCGTCGAGCTGCCTACCACCGTGGTTCGAGAGGACCACGCCGTCGACGCCGTGCTCCACGGCCAGCACGGCGTCCTCCACGGCCTGGATCCCCTTGACCAGCACGGGTCCGTCCCAGATGGAGCGCAGCCAGGCCACGTCCTTCCACGACAGGCCGTGGTCGAACTGGCTGTTCATGTATGCGGACAGGTCGACCGCCGTCGAACCATCCCCGGGTGCGCCCTCGCCGGCGTCCAGGCCCTCCACGTTGGCGAACCGGATGGGGTCCGAACGCAGGAACCGCCAGGTCCATCCGGGGTGGCGGAGGCCGTCGATGAACGTACCGGGTCCGATCTCGGGCGGCAGGGTGAGGCCCCGCCGGACGTCGCGCTCGCGTCGGCCCAGTACCGCCGTGTCCACGGTGAGGCACAGGGCCTCGAATCCGACGGCAGCCGCCCGGTCCACCATCCGACGGATCAGGTCCCGGTCCCGCCAGGCGTACACCTGGAACCAGAGGCGGGCGTCGGCCCCGGCGACCGCCGCACACTCCTCGATCGACCGGGTCCCCATCGTCGACAGGGTGAACGGGATCCCGGCCCGACCGGCGGCACGGACCACGGCCAGCTCGCCGGCCGGATCGGCGATCCGCGTGAAGCCGGTAGGAGCCAGCACCAGGGGGAAGGCCAACGGACGGCCCAGCAGGGTCGTCGACGGGTCCAGGTCTCCCAGGCCCCGGAGCACGCGGGGTCGGAAGGTCGTGGCCCGGAACGCGGCCACGTTTCCGGCCAGTGCCACCTCGTCCTCTGCACCCCCGTCGATGTAGTCGAAGACACCGGCCGGCAGCCGACGACGGGCCATGCGGCGCAGGTCCTCGACGTTGGCGGCCGCCCTGAGCCGCCGCACGGTCCGATCCCGCTCGGGGCGACGGAGGCGCACCACGGCCCGCAGTGTCCGGAACACTCCCATGACGGATGGATCAGGCGCTCAGGCGCCCGTCTCCTCGGCCTTCTTGCGCTGGTAGATCTCACTGCAGGTCGGACAGACCGGGTAGCGGTCCGGGTTGCGGCCCGGCACCCAGACCTTGCCGCAGAGGGCCACGATCGGCCTACCTGTCACCGCCGACTCCACGATGTCGGCCTTCCGGGCGAAGTGGGCGAAGCGGTCGTGGTCGCCGTCGTCCAGCGTGGGCTGGATGATCGTCTCCGTCGGGGTGGCCGTCTCCAACTCCGAGAGGCGGACGAACCGGGGCACCGGGCCGGACATCGCTCCACCGGTCATCCGACCGAACCGTCCAGCTCGGCCAGCTTGGCCACCCGTCCAACGTGGCGACCACCTTCGAACTCGGCATCCAGCCAGGCCCGAACGGCCTCCGAAGCCACATCGGGGTCCAACAGGCGCTCGCCGAGGCATAGGACGTTGGCGTCGTTGTGCTGCCTGGCCAGGCGGGCCGACGTGGCGTCGTGCACGGGGGCCGCCCGGACACCCGGGACCTTGTTGGCCGCCATGGCTATGCCGATGCCCGAACCACACACGCACACGCCCAGGTCGGCCTCGGCACCGGCGACCGCCCGACCGACCGCGGCACCGAAGTCCGGATAGTCCACCCGGTCGGCGTCATGGGCTCCCAGGTCCAGCACCTCATGGCCGAGGGTGCGCAGTTCCGTCGCCAACCTCTGCTTCAAGGAGTAGCCCGCGTGGTCCGACCCCACGGCGATCGTGCTCATGGAGCGAGGCTACCGGTCGGCCTCCGTTCCGTCGGGCGCCAGTTCCACCCCAGCCCCGCGCAGCATCGCGCGATCGACGGCCCCGGCGCGCAGTATCCGGGCAGGGGTCGTCGTGAGGTCGACCACCGTCGAGGGCGTGCCGGCACACATCCCGCCGTCCAGGGCCAGGATGTCCCCACCGAGGGCCGCGGCCGCCTCGATGGCCGAGGTCGGCGTGGGCTGACCCGACCGGTTGGCCGACGTGGTGGCGATCGGCCCGACCTCGGCGACGACGGCCCGGACCAGGTCGTGGTCCGGGCAGCGCAGGCCCACCGTCGCCGACCCCTCGCCCAGGTGCAGGCCTGAAGAAGGTCGGCGGACGGCGACGATGGTCAGGGGACCCGGCCAGCAGGCTCCGGCCAGCGCCTCGAACCTCTCGTCGACGTCGGCCAGTAGCCGGGCGTCGGCCAGGTCGGCCACCAGCACGGCAACCAGGCGCTCGGCCGGACGCCCCTTGCGCTCGAAGAGCTCGTCGACCGCGCCCCGGTCGTCCGCCATGGCAGCCACCCCGTAGACCGTCTCGGTGGGCAGGACGACCGGTCGGCCAGCCCGCAGGGCGGCCACCGCGGCGGCCAGGGCGGCATCCCGGCCTGCGGCGACGTCGAGGACGGTCATGCCGGCAACCGGGCCACGAGGGCACGGTCCCGGCCCGCCAGGTCCCGGTGCACCCCGACGTCGACGTAGCCGACCGTCCTGGCCCTGTCGGCCATGGCCGCCGTCTGGTCCGGTGCCATCTCCAGCACCAGGGCGCCACCGGGGGCCAGCCAGGCACCGGCGCCGTCGACCAGGACCTCCAGGTCGGCAAGTCCGGAGCCATCGGCCAACAGCGCCACCGAAGGCTCCCACCCGGCCACCTCGGCAGGCAGGTCGTCGTCACGGGCGACGTAGGGCGGGTTTGAGACGACCACGTCGAAGGCCCGCACCATGGCGGGCGGCAGGGCGTCGAACCACGGACCCTCGGCCATCGTCACCCTCCGGGCCGGCCGGCCCAGGCCCGCGCAGTTGGCCCGGGCCACGTCCAGGGCATCGGCCGACGCATCGGTACACCACACCCGTGCCACCGGCCGCTCGGCGGCGATGGACAGGCCGATGGCGCCCGAGCCCGTACCCAGGTCGGCGACCATCACCTGACCGCCGCCGCGCACCGCCGAGATCCGATCCACCTCGACGAGGGCCAGCCCGGCCACCACCTCGGTCTCCGGTCTGGGAATCAGAACCCGACCGTCCACCATGAGGTCGAGGCTCCGGAAGGCCCATCGGCCCAGTACGTACTGCAACGGCTCGCCGGACAGGCGGCGGGCCACCATGGCGTCGTGCTGCGCCATGCCCCGCTGGGTGACGAGGGCATCCAAACCGTCGTCGGAGTCGGTCCCGGATGCCTCGTCGACGATCCAGCGGGCCTCCATGGCCGGCAGGCCGGCCGACGTGAGCCGTGAAGAGGTCCCTGCCAGGACCTCCCTCCAACTGGTGGTTCCCTCGAGGTCAGCGCCATCGTGGTCCACCGGGCCGGTTCCGGACCCGTGGTCCACCGGTACGCCCCCACCCGGGGGTCCGTTCGGGCGGTCAGCCTCCACCGTCTGAGCCCCTGGCCAGGTGCCGGGTCCGCTCGTCGGCCATCAGGCCGTCGGTCACCTCGTCGAGGTCGCCGGCCAGTATCCGGTCCAGGCGGTGGAGGGTGAGGCCGATCCGGTGGTCGGTCACCCGGTTCTCCTTGAAGTTGTAGGTCCGGATCTTCTCCGATCGGCCGCCGCCGCCCACCTGGTCCCGCCGGGCCGCCGACGCCTCGGACTGCTGGCGGTCCTGTTCGATCTGCAGCAGCCGGGAACGCAGGACGCGCAGGGCCTTGGCCTTGTTCTGGAGTTGGCTCTTCTCGTCCTGCATCGACACCACCAGGCCGGTCGGCCTGTGGGTGATCCGGACGGCGGAGTCGGTGGTGTTCACCGACTGTCCACCGGGGCCGGATGCCCGGTAGACGTCGACCTGCAGGTCGTTGTCGTCGATCTGGACCTCGACCTCCTCGGCTTCGGGCAGCACGCTGACGGTCGCCGACGAGGTGTGGATCCGGCCCTGGGACTCCGTGACCGGAACCCGCTGGACGCGGTGCACCCCGCCCTCGTACTTGAGGCGGGTCCAGGCGTCCTCCCCCTTGACCAGGACCATCACCTCGCTGAAGCCCCCCATGTCGGACTCCCGGGCCACCAGGGGCTCCACCGACCAGCCGTGGCCGGCGGCGAAGGCCAGGTACATGTCGTGCAGGTCACGGGCGAAGAGGTTGGCCTCCTCGCCACCCTCGGCACCCCGGATCTCCAGGATCACCGGACGGCCGTCGTTTGCGTCGCCGGGCAGCAGCAGTTCCTGGAGCTCGCCCTCCAGGCGCTCGATGTCTGCCTCGAGCAACCCGATCTCGGCGCGGAGCTGGTCTCGGTCACCGCCGTCGGCAAGGTCGACCAGCTCACGCGCGGTCTCGAGGTCGCCGTAGGCGGCCCTCAGGGGCCGACCCACGGCCAGCACCGCGGCGAGTTCCTTGAGCCGCCGGCCGGCCACCCGGAGTCGGTCGGAGTCCCCGATCACCTCGGGGTCGGCCAAGCGGGCCTCGACCTCGGCGTACTCGGCCTCCAGGGCCTCCACCTGCTCCAGCATCGGTTGCAGGGTACCGACCCCTCCGGGCCACGTTGGCCCGGACCACGACCGTCCGTCCAGAACCGTCAGCCGACGTCCCAACTGCAGGCCACTCCCACGACCGACGTCGGCACGCTCAGCCTCGCAAGCGCCCGCTCCACGGGGGGCAGGACGTCCCTGTCCGGGAGGACCACCACCACGCGGTCCGGCGACTCACGTAGGACGAGTTCGGCTGCGGCCGACACCACGCAGGGATCCACGCCGACCGAACAGACGACCAGCACCCGCTCGCCGGCCGGCCCGGTGCCGACGGCGGGAGCCGGTGCCGGGTCACGGAGGTTGGGCCGCTCGTCGGCCGGATCGACGGCCACCAGGTCGGTCAGCCCGAGCGTCGACGGATCGGCGATCAGGTCGCACCGCAACCAGCGTTCCCGACAGAGGGTGGCCAGCGGGTGGGCACCGGCGCCCGGTCGGCGCTGGGCCCGGATCAGGTCTGCGGCGGCGGCCAGGGACTCGCCCCGAGGCTGATCGGCGTGCAGCAGGGCCCCGGCCTCACGATCGAAACGCCCCACGCCGACCTGGACCTGTTCCCCAAGGTCCGGGTCATCGACCACCCGGACCACCTCGAGGCCGAGGACCTCACCCCGCCAGATGCCGTGCTCCACGACCGGTTCGACCCCGACCCCCCGACAGAGGTCGTCGAAGCCGTCGGGTGGCGCCGGAACGTGGGCCGGCGGCACAGGGTCCGCGGGTTCGACGTGTCGGAGGCTCCGGCCATCGACGAGGCGGACCTCGGGGGCCGGCCTCAGGACGGCGGCCCGCCTTGCGGCCACGCCGGCCACCTCGGCGTCGTCGAAGCAGACGGTGATTGGAGCGGCGCCGTAGCGCGACGCCCGCAGCACGGCGGCGCCCAGGGCCTGCTCAGGTGCGTCGTCGGACGCCAGGACCCAGAGACGGGTGCCGTCGAAGCAGTGGTCTCCGTCGGCTACCAGGGCATCGCCCGGATCGCCGATGGCAGTTGCGACCAGCGAGCGCAACTTGATCCCACGGATGGCATGGCGACGCTCGGGATCGAGGGTCACGGGTTCTCCACGACCCGCCCTGGCGGATCGGGCCGAGGTGGGTCAGCCCTTGCGGCGCTTGCCGTAGCGGCGCTCGAAGCGCTCGACCCGGCCGGCGGTGTCCACGATCTTCATCGTGCCGGTGAAGAAGGGGTGGCTGGCCGACGAGATCTCCACCTTGACCAACGGATACTCCACGCCGTCGTCGAGGGTGATGGTGTCGTCGGTCTGGACCGTCGAGCGGATCACGAAGTTCGCGCCCTCCGAGAGGTCCTGGAAGACCACCGGTCGGTAGTTCGGGTGGATGTCCTGCTTCATAACGAGTCCAGTCTGCGAGGTGTTTCGGGTGTCGGCAACCTGTGCGACGCTCAGGCGCCCATGTTCGGGCCCTTGGCGATCTCCACCAGGAACTCCTCGTTGTTGTTGAAGGTCTTGAGCCTGTCGGTCAGCAACTCCAGGCCGGCCGCGGCTCCGCTGCCGCCGTCGTTGGCGAGGCCGTTCAGGACGCGCCGAAGCTTCCACACCTGGTTGAGCTGCTTGCGCTCGAACAGAAGCTCCTCGTGACGGGTGGAGGAGGCATCCACGTCGATCGCCGGGTAGATCCGGCGCTCGGCGATGCGCCTGTCCAGCCGCAGCTCCATGTTGCCGGTGCCCTTGAACTCCTCGAAGATCACCTCGTCCATCTTGGAACCTGTGTCTATGAGCGCCGTGGCGAGGATGGTCAGGGAGCCACCCTCCTCGACGTTGCGGGCCGCACCGAAGAACCGCTTGGGGGGATAGAGGGCGCCACTGTCGAGGCCACCGGACATGATCCGGCCGGTGGCCGGGGCCGCCTGGTTGTAGGCCCGGGACAGGCGGGTGATGCCATCCAGCACGATCACCACGTCCTCGCCGTACTCGACCATCCGCTTGGCCCGCTCGATCACTACCTCGGCCAGATGGGTGTGCTCGTCACTGGGTCGATCGAATGTCGAGCCCACGACCTCGCCGCGCTGCGTCCAGCGGCGCATGTCGGTGACCTCCTCGGGTCGCTCGTCGACCAGCAGGACGATGAGCTTGACCTCGGGGTGGTTGGTCTCGATCGACCTGACGATCGACTTCACGATCGTTGTCTTGCCGGCCTTGGGCGGCGAGACGATCATCCCGCGCTGGCCCTTGCCGATCGGCGACAGCAGGTCGATGATCCGGGCCGTCATGTTGTTCGGATCGCCGTCGATCTCCATGCAGAGCTTCTCGTCCGGGAACAGCGGCGTTAGGTCCTCGAACTTCGGCCTGCCCTTGGCCTTCTCGGGGTCCATGCCGTTGATGGAGTCGATCCGCAGCAGCGCCGGATTCTTCTCGCTCCGGTTGGCCGGTCGCGAGGCGCCCACGACGGCATCGCCCTTGCGGAGGCCGAACTGGCGAACCTGCTTGATCGAGAGGTAGGCGTCGTTCTTGGATGGCTTGTAGCCACCGGTGCGGAGGAAGCCGTAGCCCTCGTCCCGCAGGTCCAGGTAGCCGGAGATCTCCACCGGCTCGCCGTCCCAGACCTCCTCCGGACCCTCGTCGCGGTCACGACCACGACGACGGCGCCGACGGTTGCCCGGTTCGGTCTGGTCGCCCTGGGGGCCACGGTTCTGGTTCTGGCCACGCTGGCCGCGGTCGCCCTGGGGGCCACGGTTCTGGTTCTGGCCACGCTGGCCGCGGTCGCCCTGGGGGCCACGGTTCTGGTTCTGCCGACCCTGACCGCGTCCCTGGCCATCTCCCGGGTCGGAAGCCTCGTCCACGCTCGCTTCGGCGGTCACCGCGACGTCGGTCGGTCCGGTGTCGGTCTGTGCCTCGTCGGCATCGGTGGCAGCCGCAGCGGCGGCCTCCCACTCCGCGGGTGGCTCCCCATAGCCCGCCTCGACATCGGGGACGTCGACGGTCGCCTCCGATCCGTCGGACGAACCGTTCGACCCGGCGTCGGTCAGGTCCAGGATCATGTCGACGATCTCGGCCTTGCGGGCCCGCGAGCCGGGCTTGCCACCCAGCGCGTTGGCGATGGTCGTCAGTTCGTCGCGGTCCTTGCTCTCCAGCGTGCCGCGTTCCAGTTGGGTGGAGTCCATGCTCACAACACCTCGGTTTCGTTGGGCCGAGTAGCCCGTCTGGTCTCCCCGGTCAGGTTCGACCGGGAGAGGGGGAACGCCATCCGGGTACCCGACGGTGCGGGATCGGAGGACGTGTCGTGGAGCGGTGATCCCCAGTTTGTTCCTACCAACCACCACGGTCGCGCGGTGGTAGCGAGGCGAACCTAACGGGGATCGTCGCCCGCCCGACGACCACACCACTGTACCCAACCGGCGTCAGCGGCAACAACCATCCCTGCTTCATCGGGAACCGGTCCTCAGTCGGCCAGCAGCCGGGGAACCAGGCGATGGCCGGGAACAAGGGGTTCTGCTGCCACGCCGACCTCTGAGAACGTCCCTCCGGGGCCGTCCACGGCCGAGTCCACCAGCACGTAGGGCACCGGGTCGGGGGTGTGGGTGCGGGTGGTCAGCGGCGTGGCGTGATCCGGGAGCATGAGGAGGCGCCACGGGCCCATGGCGTCCAGTCCCGGAATCAACCCGGACAGGATGCGGCGGTCCCAGTTCTCCAGGGCAGCAACCTTCTCGGAGACGTTGCCGGCGTGGCCGGCCTCGTCGGTGGCCTCCACGTGTATGACGAACAGGTCCAGCCCGGCCTCGAGCTCTGCCAGGGCGATGTCCCGCTTGCCCTCGTAGTCGGTGTCGTACCAGCCGGTGGCGCCCGGGATGTCACACACCTTCATGCCCGACAGCACCCCGATCCCGCGTACCAGGTCGACGGCGGTCACCAGGCCGGCCTCCACGCCGTGGGTGTCGGTGAACGACGGCACCTGTGGCTGGAAGCCCTGGCCCCACAGCCAGATCTGGTTGGCCTCGATGTCGAAGCCCGCCAGGACGTCCTTCGAGGACTCCATCAACCCGGTCAGAACCGCGCCGGCCGACCCGGACGGGTTCACGATCGTGTCGCCGGAGAGGTCGTGGGGCGGCGTGCAGTCGGCCTCGATCCACGGCCCGGGCGCGATCATGGCGTTGCGGAAGCCCACCCCGGCCAGGAACTCGACGCCCTCGTGGGCTCCTGCCAGCTCCGCCTCCAGGGCGGCCACCACCGCGGCCCCCTCCTCGTCGGACGGGTTGCCACCCGCGTAGTCGACCATCACGCCATCTCGGACGACCACCAGGTTGCAGCGGAAGGCCGTCTGGTCGGGCCGCAGCGAGCGGCCCATGGCGGCGACCTCGATGGGGGCCCGACCGGTGTGGAACTCGGCCGGATCGAAGCCCAGGATGGACATGTTGCCCACGTCGCTGCCGGGAGCCATGCCCTCGGGTATGACCGCAGCGCGACCCACCGTTCCCCGAGCGGCCAACGAGGCCAGGACCGGCATGTGGGCGACGTCCAGCGGTGTACGGCCGTCGAGGTCGGGGACCGGCAGGTCGGCACAGCCGTCGGGGATGCAGATCACGTACTTCACAGGCGGATCATCCTGCCAGCGCCCGGCACCGGCCGGGGCACGGAGCACAGACCCGGCCGTCGGTCATCCGGCACGCCGGTGTGCCTCGACGAACTCCTGCACCACGGCCAGGTCGTTCGGGAGCCGGGTCAGGCGCTCGGGGCGCTCATGGAGGTCGGCCAGGCGTTCCGGGAGAGGCGGCCGGATACCGGTGGCGTCGGCGACGGCGTCGGGGAACTTGGCCGGATGGGCGGTGGCCAGGGCCACCATCGGTACCGACGGATCCCGTCGACAGGCCCTGGCAGCCAGCACACCGACGGCGCTGTGGGGATCCAACAGGACGCCGGACCTGTCGGCCTCGGTCGCTATGCAGTCGCGGACGGTCCCGTCATCGAAGCGGGCACCGGCCCAGCCGTCGGCCAGGGCAGCGTGGAGCACGGGATCCAGGCGGAACGAGCCGCTGGCCCGGAAGCGGTCCAACTGCTCGGCGACAGCCGCGCCGTCACGGTCGAGTAGCTCGAACAGCAGACGTTCCAGGTTCGACGAGACCTGGATGTCCATGCTCGGCGACGAGGTGGGAACCACCTCGTCGATGGTCATCGTGCCCTCGACGAAGAACTGGGTGAGGACGTCGTTGGTGTTGCTCCCCACCACCAGCTGCGGTACGGCCAGGCCCGAGCACCGCGCCACGTGGCCGGCGAACACGTTGCCGAAGTTGCCCGTCGGAACCGAGAAGGCCACCGGCGACCGGCGTCCGCCCAGGCGCTCGGCGGCCACCACGTAGTAGACGACCTGCGCCATGACCCGGGCCCAGTTGATCGAGTTGACCGCCGAGAGGCCCACGCGATCCCGGAACACGACGTCGGCGAACATGGCCTTCACCAGGTCCTGACAGTCGTCGAAGGTGCCGTCGACGGCCACGTTGTGCACGTTTGCCGAGGTAACGGTGGTCATCTGCCGCCTCTGGACGTCGGACACCCGACCAGCCGGATGGAGGATGACCAGGTCCATGTTGTCCCGGTCCCTACAGGCCTCGATGGCAGCCGATCCGGTATCGCCCGACGTGGCACCGACGATGGTCACCCGCTCCCCACGCCGGTCCAGCTCATGGTCGAACAGGCGGCCGACCAGTTGCAGTGCCACGTCCTTGAAGGCCAGCGTCGGACCGTGGAAGAGCTCAAGCAGGTGGATGCCGTCGGACAACTCGACGATTGGAGTCACGTCCGGCGCATCGAACACCGCATAGGCGTCCTCCACCATCGCGGCGAAGGCGTCCGCTCCGACGGAGTCGCCGACGTACGGCGACATCACCTCCACCGCCGTCTCGACATAGTCGCCCCGGCCACCGTCGCCAAGCACCGGCCAGGCCTCCGGCACGTAGAGGCCACCGTCGTCGGCCAGGCCTGCCAGCAGGGCGTCGCCGAAGTCCAGGACCGGGGCGGCTCCCCGGGTGCTGACGTAGCGCATCACGGTTCCGGTCGGTTCAGTCGCCGATGACTCGCAGGACGCTTCCGACGGCCCGCACGGCATCCAGCGACCTGAGTCCCTGCAACGTGGAGCGCAGGTCCCGTTCCCTTGCCGCGTGGGTGATGAACACCAGGCGGGCCTCTCCACCCAGGCCCTCCTGCTCCATGGAGCGGATCGAAACGCCGTTCTCCCCGAACACCGTGGCGACCTGGGCCAGGACGCCGGGACGGTCGTCGACCTCGACGTTCAGGTAGAACGCCGACGTGACGTCGTCGATCGGGGCTATCCGGGCCCGCTCCAGGGCACCGATCGGCGCCCCGTGGCCCCGCCGCAGGTTGCCGGCGGCGTCGATCAGGTCGCCCAGCACCGCCGATGCGGTGGGTCGACCGCCGGCCCCCCGGCCGTAGAACATGAGGTCACCGGACGCTCCACCCTCGACGAACACCGCGTTGAAGCTTCCCCTGACCGACGCCAGCGGGTGGTCGAGCGGCACAAGGGTCGGGTGCACGCGGACGCCGATCTGGAGCCCGCCGTCGGAGGCCCGGGTCTGCTCGACCACGGCCAGCAACTTGATGCAGTGCTGCAGGTCCGCGGCGAACTCGATGTCGGCGACGGTGATCCCGGAGATGCCCTCGTGGTACACGTCGCCGGCCACCACCCGTGCGCCGAAGGCCACCGTGGCGATGATGGCCGCCTTGGCCCCGGCGTCGAAGCCCTCCACGTCGGCCGTCGGGTCCCGCTCGGCGTAGCCCAGGCCCTGGGCCTCGGCCAGGGCGTCGGCGTAGCTGACGCCGTCGTCGGCCATGCGGCTCAGGATGAAGTTGGTGGTGCCGTTCACGATGCCCATCACCCGGGTGATCGGCTCCCCGGCCAACGACTCCCGCAACGGGCGCATGATCGGGATGGCACCGGCGACGGCCGCCTCGAACAGCAGGTCCACGCCGGCAGCCTCGGCCGCCTCGTAGAGCTCGGCGCCGTGGTTGGCCAGCAGTTCCTTGTTGGCTGTGACCACCGGCTTGCCGGCCGACAGGGCGGCCGACACCAGCTCACGGGCCGGCTCGATGCCTCCCATGACCTCGACCACCACGTCGACATCCGCATCAGCGACGACGGCCGCCGCATCCGTGGTGAAGGCCGAGGCATCGACACCCACACCGCGGTCGATTGCCGTGTTGCGGACCGCTATGCGGGTCACGTCCAGGTACAGCCCGGTGCGACGGGCCACCTCGTCACGGCGTTCGGCGATGAGCGACACCAGGGCGGCACCGACGTGGCCGCAACCCAGCAGCCCGACACGGATCTGGGAGGGCTCCATGGACCAGACGGTATCGCTCGGACCGGCCCGGTCCAGCGCCGATTCAGTCGGTGGGGGTCGACCGGGTGGTCACGCCTCGCGACGCACGAGGTCCTCGTAGGTCTCCCGGCGGATCACCAGCCTGGCGTCGCCGTCGGCCACGAACACCACGGCCGGACGCAGGACGTGGTTGTAGTTGGAGCCCATGGCGTACCCGTATGCACCGGTTACCGGCGTGGCCAGCACGTCGCCCACCACCAGGTCGCCGGGAACCCAGCCCTCCCGGACAAGGAGGTCACCCGACTCGCAGTGCTTGCCCACCACCCTCACGGACCGGTTGCGCTCGGCATCGGCCGCCCTGGGCAGGAACGTCTCGTATCCGGACCCGTAGAGGACCGGTCTCGGATTGTCGCTCATGCCACCGTCGACGGCCACGTAGGTGCGGATGTCCGGCAGGTCCTTGACCGTTCCCACCCTGTACAGGGTGACCGCCGCCGCGGCCACGATGGCCCGTCCCGGCTCGGCCGAGACCGAGGCCGTGACCCCGGCCGCCTCACAGACGGCGCGGATCCCGGCCGCCCAGTCACCAATGGACGGTGCCGACTCGCCCTCCACGTAGGGAACCCCGAGGCCTCCCCCGACCGAGAGCTCGGCCAGCCCGTACGGCGCGGCGAACGTGGCCAGCACCTCGACGGCCCTGGCGAACGCCCCGACCTCGAACACCTGGCTGCCGATGTGGGCGTGGAGCCCGACGAGGTCGACCGAGTCCGAGGCGACGGCCCTCTCGACCGCCGCCGCGGCCAGACCCGATGACACGGTGAAGCCGAACTTGGAGTCGTCCTGGCCCGTGGCTACGAACTCGTGGGTGTGGGCCTCCACCCCGGGGGTGATCCGGAGCAGCACCATCGGCTTGGCGCCGGTGGCCGCCGCGATGGCGTCCAGGCGGTCCAGTTCGTCGAACGAGTCGACCACGATCCGGCCCACGCCCTCGGCGAGCGCCATGGCCAGCTCGCTGTCGCTCTTGTTGTTGCCGTGCATGACCAGCCGGTCACCCGGCACCCCGGCGTGGCGCGCCACGTACAGCTCGCCTCCCGTGGCGACGTCGAGGTGCATGCCCTCCTCATGGGCCAGGCGTGCCATGGCCCCACAGAGGAATGCCTTCGAGGCGTAGGCCACGCCGTCACCGAAGGCGGTCACCGCCTCCCGGCAGCGGGCCCGCAGTTGTGCCTCGTCGTAGACGAACAGCGGCGTGCCGTACTCGTCGGCCAGGTCAAGGAGGTCACAGCCGCCGATCGAGAGCCGACCGCCGGCACCGATGGACGCCGTGTCGGGCAGCAGGTGGGTGGGTATGGGGCCGGCCACGGTCAGGCCTCCCCGTCGGCCCGGTCGTCGACCCCGTCACGCCACATCTCGGTGGGGGCGCCCACGCCGAGCAGGTCCATGGCCACGGCCAGCCCGATCCGGACGCCCTCGAGCAGCCAGAGACGGGCCTGGGTCGTGGACGGGTGCATGCCGTCTCCGAACACCCGACAGTCGTGGTAGAAGCCGTGGAAGGCCGACGCCAGGTCCCGGACCCAGGCGGTGACCTGATGGGGTGCCCGTTCCCGACATGCCCGTGCCACCACGTCAGGCAACTCGTGGAGGTACCGCAGGATCTCGAGTTCCCGGGGATGGACGAGCACCGACAGGTCTGTGTCGGCCAACGACCCGCGCTCGATGCCCTCGGCGGCGGCCATGAGGACCACCGAGTGGATCCGGGCATGGGCGTACTGCACGTAGAAGACCGGGTTCTCGTTGACCTGGCTGGCCACCAGGTCCATGTCGAAGGTCTGGGGTGAGTCGACCGAGAGCAGCAGGTAGGTGAAGCGGGCCGCGTCGGCACCAACCTCGTCGACCACCTCGGCCAACTCCACCATCTCACCCGTCCGCTTGGAGAGCCGGACCTCCCGGCCGTCCCTCTGCAGGTTGACCAGTTGGGTTATGACGATCTCGAGGTCACTCCTGTCGTGGCCGAGCAGCGCCATGGCGGCGTGCATGCGGGCCACGTAGCCGTGGTGGTCTGCGCCGAACACGTTCACCAGCCGGTCGGCCCGCCCGAACTTGTCCCGGTGGTAGGCCACGTCGGGCATCAGGTAGGTGGGCTGGCCGTCCCCCTTGACCAGGACGCGGTCCTTGTCGTCGCCATGGTCGGAGCTCCGCAGCCAGACCGCGCCGTCCTCCTCGTAGACGGCACCGGCGGCCCGCAGGTCGACCAACGTGGCGTCGACGGCCCCCGAGGCGATCATCGACCGCTCCGAGAACCAGGAGTCGAAGTGGATGGAGAGGGACTCCAGGACCGACCGGTGGGCCGCCAGGGCTCGGGCGTAGCCCCACTCCAACGGATCGGCGTCGCCGGGCATCTCGGCCGCCCAGTCCACGATGTACCGGCCGTGGTAGCCGTCCTCTCCCACCTCGGTGCCGGCGGCACGGGCTGCCAGCGACGCGGCGAAGTTCTGCATCTGGACGCCACGGTCGTTGACGTAGAACTCGCGCACCACGTCGTAGCCGCACCGCTCGTAGAGGCGCGCCACCGAGTCGCCGTAGCAGGCGCCCCTGCCGTGGCCGGCGTGCAGGGGACCGGTCGGGTTGGCGCTCACGAACTCGACGATGACGCTCGTCCCGACGCCGGAGTCGAGACGGCCCCAGCCATCGGTGCCGGCATCCACCACGTCGACCAGCACCTCGTGCAGCCAGGAGTCGGCCAGGCGGAAGTTGACGAAGCCGGGTCCGGCCACGTCCACGCCGATCACGTGGGGGGGCGGTGCGGTGGACAGGTGGTCGGACAGCGCCGTGCCCAGCTCCCGCGGGTTGCGACCCGCCGCCTTCGCAGAGGCCAGGGCCACGTTGGTGGACCAGTCGCCGTGTTCCGGGTTGGCCGGACGCTCCAACTGGACGACGTCGGGCACCGGCTCGACGCCAAGGTCGGCCAGAGCGGAGCGAACCGCGTCGATGAGGGTGTCGCGCACGTCCATAGCCGGATCCGGGGAGGAGGGGTGGAAGCGACCGGGGTCCGGCCGCCGGCCCGATGCTACCGGCGGCACCCGGGCCCGACCGGCTGCGAATAACGCAGCACATGGTCGGCGGAGTCACGGGCCGGTGGACAGGCGGATCGGCGACCTCAGGAATCGGCGGCGTGCAGCCGGGCGTCGCGGCGCACGACCACGACCAGAGCGGACAGGACCACGACCATGCCCATTACCTGGACGGGGGCCAGCCGCTGGTCGAGCACAAGCCACCCACCTCCGGCCGACAGGACCGGGATGGCCAGCGTCAGGAAACCGGTCAGGGTGAGGCTCACGTGCAGGTGGGCCCAGTTCATGAGGAAGTGACCCGTTCCCGGCACGGCCAGGAGCAGGGCCAGCCATCCCCACTGCGACCAGGACGGGAGCGGCGGGATGACCTGCCCGGCGTCGATGGCGGCCAGGGGCAGCAGGACCACCGCACCGATGGACATCGACGTGGTCTGGAGGGTGAAGGTGTCGAGTTGGTGCCTCACGTCCTTCACGAACACGAAGTAGGCGGCGAAGAGGACCATCGACATGGCGGCCAGGAGGTCACCCCTGAGGTGCCCACCCGGCCCGCCTCCGGCACCGAACATCACCAGGGCGACCCCACCGATGGCGACGAGCGCGATGCCGACCAGCCACCCGGTCACCCGCTCCCGGTAGCGGCGGGAGGCCACGGCCATGAGGAGGATGGGCTGGAGCGCTCCGATGGTCGTGGCGTTGGCCAACGACGTGTTGTGGAGGGCCACGAAGAACAGGGCGATCTCGAGAGCAATGGTGACCGCCGGCAACGCCACCAGCCGGACCGTGGCCCAGGTGATGCGCCGGCCGCCGGCGTAGAGGAACGTCCCGTACACGAGCGCTCCCAGGAACAACCGCCAGAAACCGATCTGGAGTCCCGGCAGGTCGAATCCGGCGACGATGACGTTGCCTGCCGACCAGCAGCAGATCGCCACGGTGGCCGACGCCCGACCCAGGCCGGCCCTGTCGTCCGCGGCTCTAAACAGGCCCGTCATCCGCGGCACCCTAGGCCTCCGCCCTCTCACCGGCCGCCACGCGTTTCACATGCAATGCACCATTGGCTACTGTCGCTTCGTCGGCGAACCAACGAGGGCTCGCCACGAAGGGGAGGACCCATGAGGATCCGTTCACTGTTCGCCGCCCTACTGGCCCTGGTGATGATCGCCACGGGCTGTTCCAGTGATGGAGGCGCTGCCGCCGGAGACGGCACCTGGCCGTCCGAGATCACATTCGGGTTCGTCCCCAGCGCGGAGCAGGAATCGCTCCAGGACGACATCCAACCGTTCATGGACGTGCTCAGCAACGCCCTCGGCATCAAGGTCAACGGCGTGGTGACCACCGACTACACCGGCCTGGTCACCGCCATGGGCACCGGCAAGGCCGACCTGGGTGCCTTCGGGCCGTTCGGCTACACGCTGGCCCAGCAGCAGTTCGGCAACATGGAGGTGCTCATCCAGGCCGTCCGCTACGGAGCCGCCACCTACCACGGCCAGTGGATGACCAACGACCCGTCGTTGTGCGACTCCGCTCCGGAGTCGGCCACGGCGCTGGAGAACACGGCCAAGGGCGTCCAGCAGGTCGGGGCGCTCGACGCCGTGGCACTGCAGGTCGGCGTCTACTTCGGCGACTCCGGCAAGGCCCTGGGCGAGTCGGTGGACGCCGGCGACGTGTCTCCGGGTTCGTCCTGCATGGCCGACCTGGCCAAGATCAAGGGCAAGCGGGTGGCGTTCACCTCGGAGTCCTCCACCTCGGGCTACCTGTTCCCGGCCCTGCAGCTCATCGAGGCCGGGATCGACCCGGTCAACGACATCACGCCGATCTTCACCGGCGGACACGATGCTGCTGTTGTCGCCGTCTACAACGACGACGCCGACGTCGGCGTGTCCTACGACGACGCCCGTCGCTCGCTCCGCAAGGAGAAGACCGACGTGGGCGACAAGGTGATCGTGTTCAACATCACCTCGGAGGTACCCAACGACGTGGTGGCCGCCAGCACGCTGCTGCCGGCCTCGCTCAGGACGGCCATCTACGACGCCATCTACGCCTATCTCGAAACCGACGAGGGCGAGGCGGTCTTCGACGAGACCTACGGCTGGACGTCGATCCGCCGGGCCGTCGATTCCGACTTCGACGTCGTGCGCCAGGCCGCCGAGGCCCTGGGCATAACCGAGCCTCTGGGCTGACCAGACGACGGGAACCGACGACCACGACCAGACCGACGCCCGGACCGTGATCCGGTTCGACGACGTCTCGGTGACCTACCGGGGCGGCGTCCGGGCGCTGCGCAACGTCGATCTCAGGATCGACGACGGCGAGTTCGTCGTGGTCGTCGGGCTCTCGGGAGCGGGCAAGTCCACACTCCTGCGGGCCCTGAACGGCCTGGTCCCGGCCACCTCGGGGTCGATAACCATCGACGGGACCGAGGTGGTCGGCGCCGGCAGCGCAGAACTGCGCACCATCCGGTCCCGAATCGGGATGATCTTCCAGACGTTCAACCTGGTGAACCGCACCTCGGTTCTGAACAACGTGCTGATGGGTCGGCTGGCATCGGTCCCGGCGTGGCGCTCCACTATCGGCCTCTGGCCGGCACCGGACAGGGAGATCGCCATGCAGGCTCTCGAGCGGGTAGGCATCGTGGAGAAGGCGTACGTCCGTGCCGCCAACCTCTCGGGCGGCCAACAGCAGAGGGTGGGCATCGCCCGGGCCCTGGCACAGGAGCCGTCGGTGATGCTGGCCGACGAGCCGGTCGCCGCCCTGGATCCGGTGACCAGCCGCCAGGTCATGGGAGACCTTCAGCGCATCAACCGGGAACTTGGAATCACCACCCTGGTGAACCTCCACTTCCTGGACCTGGCCCGGGAGTTCGGCCGCCGCCTCGTCGGGCTTCGGGACGGAGAGGTGGTGTTCGACGGCGACATCTCCGACGTGACCGACGAGACGTTCCGGAACATCTACGGCCGGGCGATCACCGACGACGACCTCCTGGCCGTCGATGGTGAACCCTCGGAGTGAACGGAGAGTCGGCCGGCGGCCGCCCCACCCGGCCCCGTCCCGGCGTCCGCACCTGGGCGGTGGTCGGCGTCATCGTCGCCTACACGGTCTTCGCCGGACGCCAGGTCGACTTCGACCTCTCCACGTTCTGGAACGTCTGGTCGAACCCGCTCTGGGAGAAGTTCTGGCCGGTCCCGTGGGACTGGGTCCTGGACAGGCACAACGTTCTCGACCCGCTGGTGGAGACGTTCCAGATCGCCGTGGTGGCGACGCTGGTCGGCTGCGGCCTGGCCCTGCCGCTGGCCTTCACCATGTCGCCGCTGACCTCGCCCAACCGTCCGACCCTGGTGGTCAGCCGGTCGGTCATGAACGTGGTCCGGGCGGTACCGGACCTGTTCTGGGCGAAGCTCCTGGTCACCGCCGTGGGCATCGGGGCGTTCGCCGGCTCGTGGGCCCTGTCGGTGTTCTCGCTGGCCGTGATGGTGAAGCTGTTCAGCGAGACGGTGGACGGCGCCGATCCCAGACCGCTGGAGGCGGCCCGGGCGAGCGGTGGCCGACACCTGTCGGTGGTCAGGACCGGTGTCCTGCCCACGGTGCTGCCCGAGTACGTCGCCTACGCCCTGTACGTGTTCGAGCTGAACATCCGCGCATCGGTGGTGCTGGGCCTGGTGGGCGCCGGCGGCATAGGCCGGGTGATCGAGGCCCAACGCCAGTACTTCCGATTCGACAGGGTGCTCGGCATCCTCATGCTCGTGTTCGTGGTCGTATTCGTGATCGAGCAGGTCAGCGTGGCCATCCGAAGGCGGCTGGTCTGACGTGACAACCGACCCGTTGGCCGCAACCGACGGCCGGCCGGCGGCGCCGACCGGGGTGGCCCGGCGCCGCTGGACGGCGGCAGGCCTGCTGGTCGTCGCCGTCGGGTGGTCCCTCTCAGGCCTGGACGTGACCCTGGATCGCCTGCTCGGCGCCCCGGGCGACGCATGGGACATCTTCCGTCGCATGTTCCCACCGGCCTTCGGCGAGGCCGCCGAACGGGGCGTGGTCGGCAAGGTGTTCGAGTCGGTCCACATCGCCTGGATCGGCACGCTCATAGGCGCCCTGTTCTCCCTACCCCTGGCCTTCCTGGCGGCCGGCAACGTCGCACCGGCCTGGGTCCGCGCTCCAGTCCGCCAGCTGTTCAACGTGATCCGGGCCGTCCCCGAGCTGATCCTGGCCGTGATCCTCATCCCGATCACCGGCCTGGGCCCGTGGGCCGGGGCACTGGCCATCGGCGTGCACTCGGTGGGGACCCTGGGCAAGTGGGCCACCGAGGCCATCGAGGGGATCGACGACGGGCCGTTGGAGGCCGTGGCCGCCACCGGGGGCCGCTGGGCATCGGAGATGCGCTGGGGCGTGCTGCCCCAGATCCTGCCGGTGGTGACCTCGCAGTGGCTGTTCCGGTTCGAGATCAACGTCCGGGCCTCGGCCGTGCTGGGCATGATCGGTGCCGGCGGCGTGGGCTCCGAACTGGTGTCGCAGCTGGTGTTCCGGAACTTCCCGGCCGTGGGCGCCGTGCTGGCCATGACCGTCGTGGTGGTGCTGACCATCGACACCGTCTCGGCAGCCGTCCGGCGGCGGATCATCCGGGGCACCGGCCGGGCACCGGGCGACGGAATGGACGAGGACCGGAACGCCGCCGTGCTGGCCGACCTGACCGGGTTCGGCCGCTGAGTACCGCCCCGTCGGGTCTCTCCTAGCCTCGGGGCCATGCTGATCGGCATCGACGTCGGGGGAACCAAGGCATCGGCCCTGCTGGTCGATCCGGCGACGGACGCCATCGTCGACCGGGAGCTGACCTCCAGCGACGGGGACGGACCCACGCTGGTCGGGAAGCTGGCCGCGATGGCGGGCAGCCTCCGGGAACGCAGCCCTACCCCGGTCAGCGCCGTGGGCCTGGGCATCGCCGGACTGGCCGAACGGTCGGGCACGGTGGCCTGGTCGCCGAACCTGCGCGGCGCCGTCGGCCACCCCGTGGGCCCCGACCTGGAACGGGCCCTCGGGCTGCCGGTGGCCGTCGGCAACGACGCCACCACCGCCACGCTCGCCGAGGCCAGGCTGGGAGCGGGCCGTGGATGCGACGACTTCGCACTGATCACTCTAGGTACGGGTATCGGAGGAGGCTTCGTCCTCGGGGGACGCCTGCAGCGGGGAGCCCACGGCTTCTCAGGGGAGCCGGGTCACATGGTGGTGTCGGCCGACGGCCCGGTCCACGTCACGGGACAACGTGGGCCCTGGGAGTACTACGCGTCGGGGAGCGCCCTGGGACGCCTCGGCAGCGAGGCGGCGTCGGCCGGGGCCTTCGACCGGGGGGTGGCCCTGGCCGGCTCCCCCGACGCCGTCACCGGATTCCACGTCGTCGAGGCGCTGGCCGACGGCGACCCGCAGGCCGCTTCCGTGTTCGACCGATGGTGCACAGAGGTGGCCCGGGGGGTGGCCAACCTGGTCGTGCTCCTCGACCTCCAGCGTGTGGTGCTGGGTGGTGGGCTGGCCGAGGTGGGTGAGCCGCTGCGGGCCGGCGTCGACTCCGCCATGGGAGGCCTGGTGGCGGGGGCCGATTCCCGGCCGCCGGTTGAGGTGGTGCTGGCGCAGCTGGGAGCTGACGCCGGGGCGCTGGGTGCAGCGCTCCTGGCCGGCGACCCGGACTGACCGGACCGGCTACGGGGAGCTATGTCAAAAGCGGGAGCGCGGAGAGCCCAGCG
>ERZ651768.306-NODE-306-length-37433-cov-3.947746_pt1 | contig 37433 bp, 36 predicted proteins | sample MGYA00514754_ERZ651768 | MGnify/ENA metagenome assembly ERZ651768
CCTTGTCATCTCTTGGTATGGGTAATCGGGTATATTCACAGTTGATATGTCTGCAAATTGGCTGAGAATATCTAGAGATTTTTGAAAATTATTTGAAACTTCTTCATCTACCCCTTCAAGAATTCCTTCAATGACCCCTAGCTTGAATCTTCGGTCTGAAGTTTGCCCAGCGTATTTGTATACTCGATTAGATGCGGAGGGATCGTGGCGATCATTGCCCGAAATGGCTTCCAGGATTATTCCGCAGTCATCAGCGGTGAGTGCTAGAGGTCCAAGCTTGTCTAGAGTCCATGATAATGTCATTGCACCATATCTGCTGACTCTACCGTACGTAGGCCTGAGACCTGAGATGCCACAATTGTTCGCCGGAGAAAGTATTGACCCCCACGTCTCTGAGCCGATTGCAAACGGAACTAGGCCACATCCCACCGCGGAACCAGATCCGCTTGAGGATCCTCCAGCCCACCTCTCCATGTCCCACGGGCTTTTGCAAGGCCCTGTAAGGGATGCATTGGGCTGTCTGTAACCCATTCCACCGGCTAATTCCACCATCGCTAACTTTGCGGCGAGAACGGCGCCTGCTTCTCTCAGTTTCACTATGACCGTTGCGTCGAAATTTAATGTGCGATCTCTAAATATTTCGGCCCCCCATGTAGTGGGAATTTCTCCAGATGTAGCCAGGAGATCTTTGGCACCATAAGGTATACCGTGTAAAGGTCCTTTATAGTGGCCAGATAGGATCTCTTTTTCAGCTTTGGAGGCTTGTTGGAGAGCAAGATCCCTCGTTACTGTGACTACAGAGTTAAATTGTGGTCCGATATCTTCTAGGCGATCGAGAAATTTACAAGCCACCTCTGTTGGAGAAATCTCTTTTGACCTGATCAATTTACTGATGTCCCTTAAGGGTAGAAATATGACTTCAGGTGTCATAGGTTCCATCCTGTTCATCTATGTAAGGGGTGAAAACTGAGAAGGGTTCGTCACGGCTATCCAGTTTAATTTTTCTGAGGGCCTCCGCGTTTTCTACTAGTTCGTCTACCGATTCTTTCACAGCTTTCAACTGCATATCGTTAAGAATATCTCCATATTTTTCTATAATCATGTTGAAAAGTGTTTCAGACTCAGGCCTCATATCTGATGTCATAGCTCAATTTCCTTGACTTTGTTCCACAATTCGTCTTTTTCCTCTAGGGTCAAGCTGGCGAAATCCATTCCATTTTTTCTGCAGACAGATTCCATCTCAGTAAATCTTTTACGAAACTTTCTATTCGAATATCTTAACGCCTGTTCAGAATCAATATTCATCCTTCGCGCAGCATTGACTATGGAAAACAGCAGATCACCAAATTCTTCTTGTTTCTCATCGTGATTTTGAGCAGCGTAAATTTCGTCCAATTCCTCCAAAACTTTGTCTTTTATCTCATCTGGATCATCCCAGTCAAAACCGGTTCTCGAGGCTCTTTTTTGAATCGAATCAGCATAGGCTAACGCTGGAAGATCACTAGGGATACCATCAATAGCCGATTTTCTAATTCCCTTCTTTTCAATCTTTTTGATTCGATCCCAATTTCCCTTCAGGTCTTCTATGGTTCCGACTTGTTCGTTGCCGAATACATGGGGATGTCGTCTAACGTATTTCTCGTTAACAGATTTGAACACTTTGCAGTCAGTAAACAACCCTTCAGATTTTCCGATTTGAAGTTGGAAAGCCATATGGAATAAGACATCTCCGATTTCTTCGATAATATCCGACACATCGCCGTTCTCTATAGCTTCAACAAGTTCGTGACATTCCTCTATCAGCATCGGCGCAAGAGTTTTCGGCGTTTGCTCCCTGTCCCACGGACAACCTTCTTGGCTTCTTAAACTGGATACTAATTGTCTGACACCTTCAAAGGATGATGGAAATGGTGAGATATCATCTCGCATTCTCTTTACTCCCTTACTCTGGGTGAGTTGTTGACACGAGGGAAAGGCTATTAATAAGCTTGGCCTCATAATGTTATCCCGCGCAGTTAGTATTCTACGCTTGGTTACTATCGCTATAGCGATACCATTCTTCCTTTTATCTTCTAACATCAGTTGGGTTGTCAATTGGCCGCCCTTGTACAGTTATGGATTTGAGAAGTACGACGTAGATTTATACACGGGTATACAAATTAAACAGCTAGTTTCAGCAGGTAAACAAATACGTGACTACTTTGGTGACGAGAAGGAATTCATAACGGTAAGAGTAGAAAAAGATGGGGAGATCATTCCAAATCTCTATAACCATCGTGAAATACTGCACATGAAGGATGTTAAAGAGTTGATCAAAGGGGTTTATCGTTCTCAACAGGTGAGCGCACTATTGATTGCAGTAGGAGTTTTACTCGGGTTTGCTCTTCCTATCCCGGGACATTTTGGTAGATCAGTGAAATGGATATGTCGAGGGGGGGGGATTACTCTTGCAGCTACGTTATTTGTCGGGTTGTTAGCTCTGGGTGGATTCCAGAGATTTTTTTTATATTTCCACCTAATAAGTTTTAGTAATGACTTGTGGATGCTGGATCCTAGAAAGGATTTCCTAATAATGATGTTTCCGCAGGGATTTTTCTTCGACGCTACGGCCCTTATCGTTTTGTTGACGCTTGCAGAGGGTTTGATTCTGTGGTTTGCACCAAGTCTCATCCGGAAATTTTGGAATATCTGAAATGGAGGTGATCGAAAATGCACTATCAGAGTGAACGCAATCATGGATGCAGAATTTCAGATGCCTGGACTTATCGAGGGCTTAAAACTGTAGTGATGGAAAATGAGCTCATCAGAGTAGTCATACTCGCCGATAAAGGTGCAGATATTTACCAGTTTGTTCATAAAGCCTCCGACACTGACTTTCTTTGGCGCTCACCGTGGGGAGTACGAGATCCTTCGACTTTTGTTCCAACTACGGGTGATGGAGTAGGTATGTGGATGGACACTTATGAAGGAGGTTGGCAGACAGTATTGCCAGGTGGTGGGTTCCCGTCTGCTTATGGAGAGGCAGACTTAGGCCTTCACGCTGAAGTAAACACAATTCCTTGGGATTGTGTAATAACGGAAGACGCTTTGGATAGAGTTAGTGTTAAGTTTTGGGTACATTCGTACAGGACGCCTTTTTTCTTTGAGAAAACTCTTTCTATAGATATCGGCGAGCCGGTCCTGCATATAGAACAAAAACTTGTTAATCAAGGAGAGGAGGCAGTTCACTGTTGTTGGGGAGAGCACATCGCGTTGGGACCTCCTTTCCTCAGTAATAAATGTGTGATCGATCTACCGGGGGGAAGGATCTTAAATCATCCAGATGATTTCCACGAGAATAACAGGCTGCAAAAAGGCCACGAATCAGAATGGCCTATAACCAAACTTTCAAATGGCGAATATCATGATCTCAGTCTGGTACCAGGTAAGGATTTCCATTCTTATGACCAGTCTTATATCGCTGATATGCCTGAGGGATGGTACGGAATTACTAATACCGAGATCGGTGTGGGTTTCGGTGTAGCCTATCCTGTAAGCCATTACAAATATCTCTGGTATTGGCAATCTCTGGGCGGAGGTACCGGTTACCCGTGGTACGGTCGCACATACAACATAGGGCTAGAGCCGTTCACCAGCTACACAAATGAAGGACTTGCAAACGCTATTGAGAACGGTTCTTCTCTCATTGTTCAGGCTGGTCAGGCTGTTACGTCTTCTCTCTCTGCGGTGGCCTTTGAATCTCACAACGGGGTAAGTTCAATATCTCCTGCCGGTCGGGTTGTATTTAAATAAAGGATAGGAACTTTAGTCAGACAGTGCCGTAGATGTTATTCGGTGCTATGGAGACAGCGACTCGGCGGTCAGTTTTCATGGCAATATCGTAATCATCCCAGTCCGGATGTTCATTGCCGGTCGCACTCCGATAAACTTCTCTCAATATCAAGCTTAATTCTTCGTCTTTTGTGTTTTCCATTGTGTATAGCTTGGCAGTTCCTTCTAGAACCACATATTCGCCCCAATTCGGTGCGGAGATGAGTAAGCTACAGCGTTGATCTCTCTTCAGATTTTTCAGTTTTGCCCTTTCTTCCGTGGTGCTGAAAGCGGCGCTATTATTCAATGGACCCACCGTAACGATACTCATCTGCGCAGCTCTATTTGCCCTAAATGTGGTAAGTACAGCGTCGTGGTTGTTCTCGAGAAAGGATGCTAGTTCTCTATAATTCATCAGTTTTTCTAGGCCGAGTAATCGATCTCATACAAGAAGTACTCTGTTTCGTACATTCCCATCTTCTGATATACCTGTTGAGCTATTGTATTTTCTTTCTCAACATATAGTCTTATCCCACAAGAATCACCTGACTCTTTGGAACGATCTTGAACTCTTTTATGTAGCGCTGTATAAACTCCTTTCTGTCTCCACTTATGATGGACGTAAACACTTTGAATCCACCAAAACCAACCATTTCTCCAATCACTCCACTCATATGTGACAAGCAGACTACCGATAACCTTATTTTCTGATTCTGCCACAACATAAAACCCCTTCCTACCTCCTTGACCATCTTCAAAGACTGCCTTAACACCGTCAATGATAAGTGTCTCCGATAGCTCTTTGTTTTCCGTTTCCCATGCCATTTGTTGCTGGAACCTTGCAATAGGTACAACATCTGACAGCTGACCTTCTCGTATTGTAAATTCAGTCATAAGTGATCACCCCGAAAGTTTCGTTAATCTCTTTTTCGACTATACAGCAAGACGCTGGTTGCTTTAGATAATGCTAAGAATAATCCTTTGTTACGGAAAACATTACTTGATGGGCATCAATGGTGCGATCAGTGTGGTCTGGAAACTGCAGTATAATATTCGCGCCATCAGTCAGGAGATTGGAACATTGAATAAAGTATTTCCATCGTTTGAAAGCGCTGTTTCCGACATACCTGACGGCGCAACTTTAATGATCGATGGCTTTGCAGGACCTGGTGGCACTTCTCAAAATCTAATAAGGGCGTTACGTGATCACGGTTCACGTGACCTGACCATCATAAGTAATACAGCAGGGCTTGCCAGTGTCATAGGCTTTGGAACGCTCCCAGGAGCAAAGCCTATTGATATAGGAATTCTTGTTGATAATCAGCAGGTAAAGAAGGTTGTAGCTTCATTTCCAGTCTCTCCATCTCCTTCGCGTCCAAATTCTTTTGAGAAAGCGTACCAATTGGGGGAAGTTGATCTTGAAGTGGTTCCACAGGGTACTCTTGCTGAACGTATAAGAGCTGGCGGTGCGGGAATCCCCGCTTTCTATACCCCCACAGGTATAGGGACGTCGGTGATCGAAGGAAAAGAAACCAGGGTATTTGAAGGAAATGAATATGTACTTGAAACAGCGCTGAAAGCTGATTTTGCACTTATTCGGGCCTATAAAGCGGATAAATTAGGCAATTTGGCTTTCCGGGGAACTTCTATGAATTTTAATGGGGTTATGGTTACGGCTGCCCTTATTTCCATAATAGAAGTTGATGAGATTGTTGAGCCAGGTGAAATTGATTCATATCGAATTGACACGCCAGGTCTTTACGTAGATAGGATCGTGAAGGTGGAGCCATAATTGAAGTAAAAGGGAAAACATATTTCTATTAAAGGCATTGGAATGACAGCTGAAAAACTCTCTAGAGAAATTATAGCTATGCGTGTTGCACAGGAGCTTAACGACGGTGACGTGGTAAACCTGGGTCTTGGGATCCCGACACTTTGCTCGCAATTTGTACCGGAAGGGAGGGCTGTGTTTTACCATAGCGAAAGTGGAGTCCTCAACTACGGACCGATGGCTGAGGAAGGCGAAGAGGATCAGGACCTGATTAATGCAGGGGGGCAATTTTTGGCTCCTGTACCTGGGATGTCTTTTTTTGACTCAGGGTCTGCGTTTGCCATGATTAGGGGGGGGCATATTGATGTAACCGTATTGGGGGCATTACAGGTTTCTGAGAAAGGGGACTTAGCTAATTGGATGATCCCTTCCAGAGGTATAGGTAATGTGGGTGGCGCAATGGACTTGGCCGTCGGAGCTAAGCGAGTCATAGTTTCTATGGAGCATGTTGATAGGGACGGAAATCCTAAAGTAGTAATAAATTGCTCGTTTCCTCTGACGTGCCCTACATGTGTGGATATGATTGTTACGGATATAGCAGTCATTTCAGTGGAGGAGGAGGGCCTGATCCTTCGCGAAACTGCTCCGGGCTGGACTGTCGCCGAAATTCAAAGTCAAACAGGAGCAAAGCTTATAACATCCCCTCTTCTTAAAGAGATAACACTTTAGATTTTTTCGTGCTAGCTTCTAAACAAGCTGAAAGGTGGATCCGTGCTCCGTTTTTAGTACCTCTATGCGTTCCTCGAAGCTCTCCTTCATGTGATCAATGTGAGTTATTACTATGATCTTCTCGAACTCTGGCTGAATGGATTGGATCACTTCAGTAAGTCGCTCCTGCCCAGATGAGTCCTGAGATCCAAATCCCTCATCTATAAACAATATTGGTAATGGCGCCCCTGATCTTGATGCTAGCAGTTTTGAGAGAGATATCCTTATTGCAAAATCGATGCGAAAGGCTTCACCACCGCTGAATGTCTCATAGCTACGGGTGCCCACTTCATCAGATATGCTGATATCGAGCTCTTCCGAACGGAGCCCGGTTGTTCTATCTATCCGGCCTTCTTTAAGTTGAAGTCTGACTGCCATTCTATTGTCAGTCAGCTTCCCAAGGAGTTCGTTTGCTGTCTCTTCAATCTGTGGAACTGCCCGCTCAATCATTAGCGCCTGTATTCCGTTTCGACCAAAAGCGGCTGCCAATTCCTCATAGATTTCCAACTCGCTGGAATCTTCTAAGATTTGTTTGTTTAACATTTCTATTTCTTTTTCAAAAGTTTCGATCTCCCGTAAACTGTTCTGAGCCACATCCCTTGAAGATATAGCAGACTGAAGTTCCGTCCTTAATTCTTCTAATCTGGTTCTTGAACTGGAAAGAGCTTTTTCGATTTCACTGCTTTCTGAGAGCCTAGATTTGAGGGAATGCATCGTGGAATTCCAGCCATTTATTTCAAATTCTCTTTGTCTAGAACTCTCAGCGTTGCTATCTATGAATTCGCGCAATGATCGCCGTCTCTCGGCAGCCTGTTCAATTTGTGCGAATAGGTCTCCGAATGGTTCCAGGTTTCGAACCTTTTGATCAAGATCAGCGTGCCGGCCATTGTCGTAGCCTAGATTGAGGATACTTCTTTCTATATCCCTTAATTGTGATTGTTCGCTTAACGAAAAATTTTTCTTTTCACAGCGTTCAGATAAGGATCTTAGTTCCTCATTTATTTTTGGTATAGTAGCCTTCTTTTCCTGACAAGCTGCGATCTGAGCCTCTACCGTGAAAATAGCTTTTTCTAACTCATCATTCTCTTTTGTTAGTAGAGTACGTGCATTACTTAGGCGTTGTTCAGATTTTTTAGTTTCTTCCCTTAATTCGGATATTCGAAATTGGTTTTCACGGTATTTACGTCTACCTTTGATACCTTGGTTTTCAAGTTCGCCCTTAAGATGATCTCTACTATGCTTCCCCAGAGGCTGGTCACAAACCGGGCAAGATGCCTCCGAGTCGTCTAATAAATCGAAACGTTTTCTTGTTTGCTCCATCTCATCAAGGACAGCTTTGTTTTCCAACTCGAGCTGATTGGCGTCAACAACCATAGATTGGCGCTGCGATTCCTCCTCTCCAAGGCATTTTTTCCTTTGAGAAATCTTGCTCAATGCGGATTGGAGGTTTGCCTGTTTCTTTTCAGAGGCCAATATATTCTCGGCAGCAGGGATTAAATCAGAAATCAATATACCATTAAGTTGTTCGATCTTAGATTTCAGCTCGCGTTCTTCCAAAGCAATATATTTTTCCAGTTTGCCTGCAGCACTCTCGAGTTTCCTTATAGTTACCAAAGCCTGAGACATACTTGAAAGCAGATTCCTACCTTCATCCAATTCGGACTTTTTTTCGGCTATGTCATCGGCCCGGATTAGCAAAGCTTCCAATTGATCTAATTCGTCATTGAATTTGATCGATTGAACCTTTAACTCATCGAGTTCCGTTGATGAGTTCTTTATTGCAAATTCAAGATCAGAGACCTCTGATTGGTCCCTATCTAAGCCTTCTTTTTTCAGTGCTAAACTCATATTTGAATCGGTAGTTTCTTTTTCTAGAGGTGTGAGATTGGAGACTACTTGTAACGCTTTCATAAGATCGGCGCCAATATTTTCTTTGTTAGAAATATCGTTGGAGCGAGTTTCAAAGAGGGCCTTATTGGCCACTAGAGATGATTGGATTTCCCTCGTCCGCTCACGGGATTTTCTTTCCAACCTTTCATAGTATGAGAGGTCAAGTACTTCGGCCAAGATTTGTTTTCTTTCTGCAGGGCGGCTGCGAGTAAATTGGTCAGCGTCACCTTGTCTCAAATACGATGTGCTTATAAAGGTGTCATAGTCCATGTGCAGAAGATCAATGATTTGTTGTTCTGTGTCTCGGATTGTGTTCCCCATTATAGAAACGGGCACGCCATCCTTTAAAATTGAAAGGTTAAGCTCTGTTTTTCCAGCTGAACCAGTTGTGCTTTTGCTATGGATTCTCGTGACTCTGTAAATTTGATCATGAGACGAGAAATCCAAATCTACCCGCATAGTTCGTTGCCCCTGGTGAACCAATTCTTCCTGCGTGCGTGCCCTGGCCTTACCCCATATGGCCCACGTGATCGAGTCAAGGAGTGCCGTTTTTCCGTGGCCGTTGTCTCCGGTAAGACAGGCAATTTCTACGTTTTCTAGGTCGAGGGTGGGCACCCCTTCTCTGTAGCACATAAAATTCTCGATAGTCAGACGAAGTGGGATCATTTAGAATTCTTCACTATGTATGATCAGTCGTCGATCCTGACTTCCTTTCCATTGAACCTGAAGGTGCTTTGAATAGGGACGGCTGTTTGGACCAGGCTTTCCGCAAAGCAACCCTGCTTTGCGAGTTTTATAATATCTATAACAGACTCGTCTTGTTCGTCTGACTCTACCTCGAAATGGCTTCTGACTTCCGTTACGCCGTTTTCGACTGTGCCTTTCATGACAGACCCTTTCAGGTAATAATCAAACTCAATATGGACTTTTGCCGAAGTTATACCGACTTTTTTCATAGAGGCGTACCGCTTCAAATTGGTCAATAGTCAAAACCCTATTCCAGCCGCTATATATGTGAGAGGTGACGGGTGTTTATCGTCTCCTCCAAGTCTTGGAGGTTCGTCTGCACTGAATGTGAACTTTCCTCTCTTAGCTTTATGCAACATTTTTTCAACATGCTCACAGTCCACTGCAACCGTTGATTTTGTGACCTCTTTGGGTAATTCTTTACCTACAGTACGTTGAGGTATATCGCTTGGCATTTATTCCCCTATGAAGGATTCAAATATTCCTGCACGGTCAATACGTTGTAATTGGTGCCACCTTTTGTCAGGCTTTCAACGGCCGCTCTTGCCGTATCCAACGATGTAAAGCATGGAATTCGTCTATCTACCGCGGCTCTACGTATATGGAACCCATCTTGCATAACTTCACGGTCACCTGTGACGGTATTTACAACCGCATCGACAGTTCCATTATTTATAATATCGACCACATTTGGGCCGCCTCCGTCTAACCTCTTTGGAACCATTACAACCGTTAAGTCCAAACCGTTAATGACAGATGCAGTACCTTCTGTTGCAAAAAATTTGTAGCCTGCGTTGGCTAGGTCCTTTATAAGCGTAACAGAATCCGCCTTGTCAGCATCAGAGACACTTATTAGGATGGAACCATTTTGAGGCAGCATCATGTTGGAAGCCATAAGGGCCTTCGCGGCGGCCGATTCAAAATCTTTATCAATACCCATTACTTCACCTGTTGACTTCATTTCAGGGCCAAGAAAAGTGTCTACTCCAGCTAGTTTAGACATCGAAAATACGGGAGCCTTTACCCCCACCAAATCTTGTTTCGCCCACAGGCCTCCTTCATAACCGAGTGCGTTAAGCTTTTGCCCGAGCATTGCTTTCACAGCGAGCTTAACCATTGGAACACCGGTGATTTTTGAAATGAAAGGGATCGTCCTACTAGACCTGGGGTTTACTTCGATAACGAAAACTTGCGTCTCTTGAGCGGTCAACACTGCAGTTCCTGGGCTTCTGTATGCGGATCCCCCAACCACGACATACTGGATATTCATTAGTCCTTTTACACCTAATTCTTTTCCGATTCTGGTCGTGTAATCGATGATCGTATCAATTTCCTGGTTTGATAGAGTTAATCCAGGATATATGGCCATAGAGTCACCGCTGTGAACTCCTGCTCTCTCAACATGTTCCATGATGCCGGGAATGAGCACCGTATCTCCATCACACACGGCGTCTACCTCGACTTCACGTCCTTCAAAATATTTGTCTATGAGAACCCGTCGACCTCCTCCAGCTTCAAAAGCACTGTTCATGTATCGTGCGAGCTCACTGGCATTCTGTACAATTTCCATTGCTCTTCCCCCGAGTACGTAGCTTGGTCTCACGAGAACTGGATAGCCGACCTCTTGAGCAACTTTTAGGGCTTGTTCAAGGTCTCCGACTGTGGAGCCGGGAGGATTGGGGATGTTGACCCGAGCAAGAAATTCTTCGAAGAGATGTCTGTCTGACGCTGTATCTATCGAAAGAGCTGATGAGCCTAGAATTGGAAGTCCGGCAGCATCTAGGGATTGTGACAGATTGATGGCTGTTTGTCCGCCAAACTGCACGATGGAGGTAGGTATGTCCTTCAAGCCATTCTTGTTAGGGACCCCCTCGTTTTCAAGAATATCTCTAAGGCTTTCCTCATCTAATGGCTCAAAGTAGAGTCTGTCACTGGTGTCAAAGTCCGTAGACACCGTCTCAGGGTTTGAATTGACCATGACACTACTCAGTCCCTCCTCTTGAAGCGCCCAGGCAGCGTGTACGGAACAGTAGTCGAATTCGATACCTTGTCCGATTCGGATAGGGCCACTCCCTATCACAATTGACTTAGGGCCCAACAAAGGCTCCGCTTCATTTTCTTCTTCGTATGTACTGTAAAAATAAGGGGTTTCCGCCTCAAATTCGGCGGCACAGGTGTCCACCATTTTATAAACAGGTCGTAGGCCGTAACTCTGTCGAAGCTTGCGAACCTCCTCAGCAGAGCGATCTGTCAACACTGCGATTCGATCATCAGGGAATCCGAGCCTTTTCGCATCGAACATTAATTTTTCCGTCATTGCTTCTGAAAGTAATCTCTTTTCCATACTGGTGATTCGAAAGAAGGCCCTTGTAAACCAGGGATCAACTCCGGTCCTTCTAGACACTTCCTCCGGGCTGACTTTTCTACGAAGAGCCGCTAAAAGTGCCCATAGTCGTTGGTCGGTTGGCCCGATCGGGATAGTTTCCAATACGGATTTGCCGTCTTCTACCCAACAGGGATCTTCCCAGAGGATTGACCTGTTAGTAATCTCCAGAGATCTCACCGCCTTTTGAAAAGCGGCTTCGAAAGTTCTATCAATGGCCATCACCTCTCCCGTGGCCTTCATTTGTGTTCCTAAAGTTCGATCCCCTTCAGGGAACTTGTCGAATGGCCAACGCGGTATCTTTACGACACAGTAATCAAGGGCGGGCTCGAAGGCGGCTACAGTCTTTTCCGTGACGGCGTTTGGGATTTCATCTAATGTTTTACCTACAGCTATTTTTGCCGCGACGCGGGCAATAGGATAGCCTGTAGCTTTGCTGGCTAGGGCGGAACTTCTGCTGACCCTGGGGTTTACCTCTATCACGTAGTAACCCTTACCCTCCACACCTTTATCAGGTAGTGTATCCCCCACCACATCACCGGGGGCCAAGGCAAATTGCACGTTACATCCTCCCTCGATGCCAAGCTCTCTGATTATCTTCAGGCTTGCGGTCCTGAGCATTTGGTAGTCGTTGTCGGATAACGTCTGGCTAGGAGCTACAACGATACTGTCACCAGTGTGGACCCCCATAGGGTCTATGTTTTCCATGTTACATATTGTTATGCAGTTATCAGATCGATCACGCATAACTTCATATTCGAGTTCTTTCCAACCCACAATCGATTTCTCTATTAATACCTGGTGGATGGGGCTTGCAGCAATGCCACCTCGTACTACATCTTGGAACTCGTCCAGAGACTCCACAATGCCTCCTCCCGTGCCACCTAAGGTATAAGCAGGCCTGATTACTAATGGGAGTCCTATTTCCTGTAACGCGAAATTAGCGTCTTCCAAGTTACCAACGATCCTGCTAGGAGGGACCGGTTCATCTATATTTCTAAGCATTTCCCGGAAAAGTTTCCGATCTTCAGCCCTCTTTATGGTTTCAATTGTGCTTCCAAGTAATCGAACGTCGAATTTTTCTAGAATACCTGCTTCTTCCAATTCGACTGCGAGATTGAGTCCGGTTTGTCCACCCAATGTAGGCAAAAGCCCATCCGGGCGTTCTCTCTCTATTATTCGTTCCACCACGGCCACGGTTAGAGGCTCTATGTAGACTCTGTCCGCGACATCCGCATCCGTCATTATTGTCGCGGGGTTGGAGTTGACCAGTACTGTAATCACTCCCTCCTCACGGAGGGACTTACATGCCTGAGTTCCAGCATAGTCGAATTCAGCTGCTTGTCCTATCACAATAGGTCCCGATCCAATTACGAGAACTTTTCTTGGAGTGGCAGTCAATTAGTGAGACCTTTGGTGATCAAATATTGCCTGAGTTTGTCTGGAAAATTCACGGTCATGCCGTCTGCTCCAGAGTTGATCACTCGGATCATCAAATCCTCGTTAAATACACCATGGCATCTAACTTCAAATCCATGGCTATGCAACGTATTTACTAACGTAGTAGAAATCAATTCGGCTCGAGGACAGACTTGAGAGAAATCTTCTTCCAAGGCTTGTTCGATGATATCGTCCTTCCACAGACTGCCTGGGCCAAGAGGTACCAGCCAGCCGGTAGGTATTTCCGGGGCATATTTTCTTGATTCCACTAGCCATTGTTTATGAAAGGACGTGATTGTGGTGGTGTCCGTGACCCCATACCCTCTTACCAGATCGCATGTCCTAGCTGCGAGCCCTGGAGCGTCTCTTGCCTTTATTTCTATGTGGAATTTTAGGTCATCTTTATAGCGCTCCAAAACCTCGCCTAAAGTACGTATTGGTTCCGCAGTGAATTCGCTGGCGAACCAGGCACCAGCATCTAGTGACCTTATTTTTTCTAGTGTCATTTCACGCACGTGTCCTGATCCATCAGTGGTTCGGTCAACCCTTTCGTCGTGTATAACTACAATGTGATCGTCGTTAGTAAAGTGCACGTCTAGTTCTATGTCTTTCACGCCCATATTTTTGGCAAGGTCGAAAGCAGCGAAGGTGTTCTCTGGAGCGTATGATGATGCTCCCCTGTGTGCGATATTAGTAACTATTGCCGATTCCACCTATTTAGACTCTCTTACCATTTCGAGGAACTGGTTGAATATGTATCCGTTGTCCCTTGGTCCGGGGGAGGCTTCTGAGTGGTATTGGATACTCATTGCAGGTAGGGACTTATGCCTTATTCCTTCCACTGTATGGTCATTCATGCTCAAGTGGCTTACCTCCACTTCAGAAGGGAGGGAGTCAGCATCGATTGAGTAACCATGGTTTTGCGATGTGATATGAATTCTCCCTGAAGATTGCTCCTTCACGGGATGGTTGGCACCTCTGTGCCCGAACTTAAGTTTGTAAGTCTTCCCGCCAAGGGCGCGGGCCAGGATTTGATTTCCAAGGCATATGCCCATGAGAGGAACTCGTCCCAGGAGTCGTTTGGTTGTAGCTACAGTGTAGTCGAGTAGGTTTGGATCTCCAGGGCCAGGGGAAAGTAATATCCCGTCTGGGTTTCTCTCCAAAAGATCTTCTGCCGCTGTACCAGAAGGGTAGACCGTTACGCTGCACCCCCTCGTACGAAGCATTCTGAGAATGTTGTATTTGAGACCGAAATCAGAAATAAGAATATTCAACTCCGGAGATTCAAGAGCCCTGCCTTTTGTCGGCTGATCCCAACTATATATTTCATGAGACGTTACCTGATTAACGTAGTTGACTTGGTCGTATGTAGGATGTTGTTTTAGTTGAACCAGAGCTTCTTCAGGCTCAATGTCAGATATGATGGCTCCCATCATTACGCCTTTCCTTCGTATTCGTCTCGTAACGGATCTAGTATCGATTTCACTGATACCCGAAATTCCATATGAGGACAAAAAATCTTCTATGGTCGAAGTGCTGTTAGTATGACTGGGTTGTTCACAGAACTGGCGCACGGCAAATCCTGCTACTTGGATTTCTCGAGATTCGTTGTCATATCCGTTAATGCCGTAGTTTCCTATCATCGGGTAAGTAGGCATAACAATTTGGCCCGCATAGGAGGGGTCAGTTAGCATCTCCTGGTATCCGGTCATAGATGTATTGAAGACTACTTCTCCGTAAGTGGGCTTCGTTGCCCCAAAGGGGATTCCCCTGAAGGTCGAACCATCCTGTAGAACTAAATAAGCTTTATCTAACACTTAATTAATCCTCATCTTGTAGCGCGAATAATTATGAATCTTCATAAACTTTCTGACCGCCAAGAAACGTAGCTTTTACCTTCCCCTTTAGGTATTGTCCGTTCAAGGGGGTGTTTTTACCTTTCGAAAGGAATTTGCTGGAATCTACATACCATTCCCAATTCGGGTCGAAAATGGTTATATCAGCTGGCTTACCAACTTGAAGAGTACCAAGGTTGCTATTAAGAAATGAGGCGGGCTCCGTAGTTAGTTTCGATATTAACTTTGGAAGCGTGATTAAACCATTGTGAACAAGTGTCAACACTGAGCCTAGGGCAGTCTCTAATACACTAATTCCAAAGGCCGCTTCTTGGAAGGTACACATTTTGTCGATAGCACTGTGAGGCGCATGGTCCGTGGCTATAAAATCTATCGTTCCATCCGATAGACCTTCAGCCATTACGGATACATCTTCCTTGCTTCGAAGAGGCGGATTCACCTTTGCACTCGTGTCATAGGCAAAGGAGCTTAGGGGATCAAATGCGTTTTCTTCCTCAAAAGATCCCATTACTAATTGATCTGTAAGTGTGAGGTGGTGGGGTGTCACCTCGCATGTCACTTTCACACCTCTTCTTTTAGCCTCTTTAACAAGCGAAAGCGTTCCCGACGTGCTCACATGTGCAAGATGTACGTGCCCTCCCGTAAGTTCAGCCAAAGAGATATCTCGGGCAACCATGATTTCTTCGGCGGAGTTAGGCATACCTCTTATACCGAGTCTTGTGGCTATCCAGCCTTCATTCATTGATGCACCCTGTGCTAGCTCAGGGACCTCGCAGTGGTTTATAATTGGGAGCCCAAGGCCCGCCCCATAACTCAAAGCCTGCCGCATTATGTTTGCATCCCACACTGGATGGCCATCATCGCTGAAACCTATTGCTCCTGCATCCGCCAATTCGGCCATTTCAGCGAGCTCTCTACCTTCGCTACGTTTTGTTACACATCCAATCGGCAATACTCGAACGGATCCTTCTGATCTTGCCTTAGAAGTGACAAACTCTAATATTGACCGGTTATCAATTGGGGGATCGGTGTTGGGCATAGCGCAAACTGTTGTAAATCCACCGGCAGCTGCCGCTTTTGTTCCACTCGCAATAGTCTCCTTGTATTCTTGTCCAGGTTCTCTAAGGTGGCAATGGATATCTATAAATCCGGGGCATACCACCATTCCGGAAGCTTCAAAAACTTTTGTACCGGCAGGTATATGCTCCAGATTCCCTATCTCAGCAATCTTGTCTCCTATTAGAAACAAATCGCTGACCTTGTCTAGATTGGCGGAAGGGTCTATCACCCTCCCTCCGCGTATAACTAATGATTCAGGCAAAACTCGACTCTCCATATTATGGCCCTGGCAATATTTCGTTATCTGATCCCGCAGCTAGCGTGTACAGCAATGACATACGTACTGCGACACCTCCTGTTACCTGGTCCTCAATAACGGATTGGTTTCCGTGAGCAACATCAGGTTCGATCTCTACTCCTTCGTTCATTGGTCCTGGGTGCATGAGTAAGGCATCCTTATTTGCAAGTTTCAGCCTTTGTGAATTAATTCCGTAACTTTGAGAATATTCCCTAAGTGATGGGAGGTGTCCGGCCTGTTGTCTTTCACGTTGAAGCCTAAGCGCCATTACTACGTCTGCACCATCCAGAGCTTTTTCCACACTGGACTCTATTTCTACGCTAGCGAACGGATGTCCTTCTTGTTTACGGTGCCCGTTTAAGAAATCGTTAGGTATGAGAGTTTGGGGGCCACATAGCACTACCCTTGCACCCATCTTCGTCAAACCCCATAAATTAGATCTTGCCACTCTTGAATACAGAAGGTCGCCAATTATAGTAACTTTTTTACCATCAATTGAGCCTAACCTCTTTTTTATCGTGTAGAGGTCTAACAAACTCTGAGTCGGGTGAGCGTGTGTGCCGTCGCCTGCGTTAATTACATGGGCTTTTAGATTCCTTGCTAAGAAGTGTGGCGCTCCGGAGTGGTGGTGCCGTATGACGATGATGTCCGCTTTCATCGCCTGAATGGTCAAAACAGTGTTGTAGAGTGATTCCCCTTTGCTTGAACTGCTGGTTGAATCTGTCACGTTTATTACGTCCGCACTGAGTATCTTACCCGCTTGCTCAAACGATACCCGGGTTCGTGTACTAGGTTCGTAAAACAGGGTAACTATAGTTTTCCCACGTAGTGCGGGAACCTTCTTGATGTTCCGGTTCAACACCTCTTCCATAGCGGAAGTATTTTCCAGCACAAGTTCGATATCGGATCTGGTGAAACTGTCAATGTCTAGAACATGTTTAAAGGAGACACCATCATTATTTCTCATCTCTTCGATCATGGATTCAGTTCTCCTCGTTAGCTTCGATGACGACCTCATCTAATCCATCAGTCTCCTCCAACCTTACGTGTACATCTTCCTCTTTGGCAGTAGGAACATTTTTCCCCACATAGTCAGGTCTTATTGGAAGTTCTCGATGTCCCCGGTCAACCAGAACAGCCAACTGAATTTGGCCTGGCCTTCCGAAATCGTTCAACGCATCCATAGCGGCCCTTATTGATCTTCCCGTATAGAGAACGTCATCTACTATCACTACCCTTTTGCCATTAATATCTACGGGGATATCAGTAGGCCTCATTCTCTGGCTTCCCTTTTCTGAAATATCGTCCCGATAAAGTCCAATATCGAGGATTCCAACATCGACTGTTTTGGACTCAAATCCGTGGATAATAGAACTAATTCTCTTGGCTAGAGGCACTCCTCTAGAATGCATACCGACGAGCACCACATTGTTAATTCCCCCGTTTCTTTCCAGGATCTCATGGGATATGCGGGTAAGAGCGCGCTTGATCTGTGTAGATGATTGGATACGCTTCTCGGTCATCTGGAAGTAGCGTTGGTGAGCGAGACGGTCAATTGGGCGTGCGCATTAGTATTTATAAGATCATCTTGCGTGGGGCTCAGGATTGAAGATAAAAGCGCCAAAAAAAACCTCCTGCTCCTTAGTCGCAAGAGGTAATATTCAGACCAACTGAACACATCGCACAGTCGGCCATTCATACTTCTACTCCCTTGCCAGACTCTCTGGACCGACTTAAAGGGCGAAATGAGTAAAACTCATCGACAACTATACTACAACTGAAGGCGGGCGCACTTCAAGGCTCATTCTTGACCGTCGACTTATTTGTTTATTGACGAGTATTTTTCTCGTTTCTAGAATTGTTAGATAATCAGAATACATTTAAGAAGAGACAAATATATTAACGTGATGAAGAACCGATCAATGAATGGTCGCAAGGCCCTCGTTTCAGCCGGCGGAATTGTTTACAGAATCTATGACGCTAGGATTCAGGTAGTGATTTGTTGTAGGAATCGTCCTAGCTCCTGCAATCTTCCCAAAGGGACACCAGATAGTGGAGAAACCCATGAGGAGACTGCTCTTCGGGAGGTTAGAGAAGAGACAGGGTTAGAGGTAAAAATTAATGAGTACATTGGTAATATAGAATATGAATTCCTCTCTTCTAATGGGCGAGAAATGCTTCACAAATCGGTGTTTTATTACTTGATGAGCCCTATTGGCGGAGACTTCGCATTCCATGACACTGAGTTTGATACGGTTGGCTGGGTTGACGAAGAAAAAATCTTCTCCACTTTAACTTACAGTAACGAGGTTGGAATTGTTCAAAAAGGGCTTTCCCTGGTCAAAAAATGAACAAAAGGAACTTCCCAACGTTGATGTGGTTGGGGAGTTCATACGCCTACGAGAAAAGCGGATCGACGATATTCCTGACGAATATTCTTGGCGGGTAGATGATGAACTGTCACGTTTGGATGCGACACGTCCTCTTACGATGTCCTACGACGATTTTTTTCGATATACGAAAGAGGAAATGCAATTTCCAAGCTATAGATCGAAAAGGTTGGCAGTTGACACCCTAGACGGCGTACATATAGGTAACGTCATGTACTACGACCTTAACATGAGAAACCGCGAGGCAGAACTGGGGATTATGATTGGAGACAAAGGGTACTGGGGAAAAGGCTATGGTACCGACATAGTTAGAACTCTCCTGACCCACCTTTTCCTAGATATAGAACTTAACAGGGTTTACCTGCACACGTTGGCATGGAACTACAGGGCCCAGGCTTCATTTGAAAAGGCTGGATTTAAGAAAGTACGTTCTGTGCGAAGAGGTGGGCAGGAATTCTTACTTATGGAAGTTATGGGTACCGAATGGAGGAATGAGGTTGGTGGTGAAGTAGACGATACTTCCCGCACATCCTGACTACATTTTTAGAGACATCATTTCGTCGGCAAAAACGATCTCACCTTCATATATTTTTGACAGCTCATTGACGCTTCTAGTCTTGACCTCATCTTGAGACAAATGAGGCCCTATATGGACAAGCACCAGTTTCTTTACCCCGGCGCTCTGAGCCATTTTTGCAGCACCTTCAGTACCGCACTGGCCCCCGGCCTCTCCACTTTCATCCATAACGGACTGCTCATCCCAGCACATACAAAGCAGCATATCCGCTTCATGTGCCAGTGTCTCCACAGATTCACAAGGCTGAGTATCTCCGGTAAAAACTATGCTTCCATTGGGAGTTTCAAACCGATAAGCTAGAGAATCCAGATACGGTTGAACGTGTTCTGCGGATGCGGCCGTTACTTCCCAGTCTTTGCCAGAATGCACTTTTCCAGGGCCGACGTCTTTTGCTCGCACATATGGTGGCTTTCTAGGAAGTGTCCCTCCCCTGTTCACGTGTATTCTCTGGCTGAGAGGGTGATTGACCCTTGCAATCCAGTCGTGTGCAAATAATCCTTCCTCTTTGTCCAATATTCCCCTCGTGATCTGTTCGGTTAATTTAGGTCCGTAGACTTTTAATATGTCCTCTTTTCCAGTGCTTTGATCCCATCGACACAGTAAGAAACAAGGGTAATCTATATCATGATCAAAGTGGTGATGGGTGAAGAAAAGGTGGTTTATATTTGTGGGCCAGAGTCCGGATTTTACTAGCTTATGAGTAGCGGCTGGTCCACAATCCAGCATTATTTGGTCACTTCCAGTTTCTACAACAAATGCAGACCCAAATCTGTTCGGTGTCGGGGTTGGAGTTCCTGCACCTAATACGTGAATTGATGTCATTAATACCACCTTTCTTCTGAACTATCCTGGGAATTTATTGCCTGCGAATTTGAGATTAATCCTAATCATGCGAATAGACTCTGAGACCGCCGGGTTCAGGGATAATTATTACATGGTCTCCGTTACTTCCTGAGATCGCGTCCGTGAGGCTCACTGTATTTTCTATGTCCAGTTCCAGATCAATTGCTCCTGAATCTGCCCAGTTCACAGAGTTCACCGGATAACCGAGGTCATCTTCTAGCTGGGCAATAAAAAAACCGCTGTTTGGCGGAGCGAGTACTGTGACCCTTTTCCGAGGTCTTATAGTTTTTGTCGCTAAATCTGTCTCTATTTGTTGCCGTTCCGTTCTTTGCAGCAACCAGTGATAAGGAACTATCACAGCAAAGGCCACTAACATGGAAACGGGTATCCGTATTGATCGAACCGTTTCATAACCCAAATCTCCGGCTAATACATCACGTAGAACGACGAAAATGAATGTTGAAAGCGCTGCAACGGCTATAAGTAATCCGATTCCGATGATCCCAGTGTAATAAGTTCTTTTCATCGATAACGTGTTTGGCTCACTCATTTTGGCTTTGGAAAGATACTTGATTTGAAGATATCCCCAAATCGTGCCTCCGAGAATTAACATTGTTAGGCCTGAAGCGGCTGGATCTCGCCATGATTCTGGACTTGAATCTAATATCGCAGTGGACGGCTCTGTGACTGCACTAAAGACGGTGTAGAACAGTGTTGCGATTCCAGGAGCTGAAACTGCGATTCCAATGAATGAGAATGAATATAAGAAAGCCAATCTATTGTTTGTAAAGCTTTCTGATTGTTTGTCCCCTGACTCACGCGAAGTAATTTCTTGATGGTAAAAAACCAGGAATAATCCTACTACTAGCGAACTAAGGCCACCTGGAGCCTGTGACAGAACCTGACCATTCTCCGCTCTTTCAATGCCCAAAATGAGGGAAAAAACCCCATATAATAACGAGCCAGTAGCTATTGTGGATATAATTCCACCTGCCGGTATAGAGGCTAAGTATAGGTATGTTGTTCGGAACCGGTTGTTGGCATCGTTACGGGCGAAAACCAGCCAGTGAGTACCCCATAGGAGTAAACCTGAAATAAATGCTGCTGCATAGTGTCTGGTTGACGTCGTCCAGTGAGAGCGTTCTTCTGCAATCATAAGAAGATTCCCAGTGACTGAATCATATAAGGCCTGCAACAACGTGTGAAGCATTCCTCCCAGACCAACAGATACTAGAATGAGGCCAAAGGCGCTTGCTCCGTAAAGGTATACATTGTGTAATGCTTCACCTGCTTCTGATCCAGTTCCTTCGATTGATTCTAACCTCCAGTGAAAACCCCAGACACCTAAAATAGGGACAATCGAAGCGACATGATACCAAGATAGATCCTTCACCCCCAGTATCGTTTCCATAATTCCAAATAATGAACTTGTAATTATGGCGACACTGATGGCGAGGACAAAATAAGTGTAAACCTTTCGGATTCCAGAAGACCTCTCTGATATATCGACACGAACCTGCCTATTTATCAAACGCCAGTGAAAAAACCAAAGTGGAGCTCCTACTAAAACGAGAGCAATTCCTAGAGCAGCCCTTTCAGGACCTTTTTCGATGATGTCTCCCGCGAACACTTCTTCTAACAGAAACTGCGTAAGTTGAACTGTTCCGGTAACACCCATAGCTAGGGCGACAAATAAGACTCCATAGAAGTAAAGTCTTTTTATGACACTGCCGGTTGCATTGTGTGTGGTTCTAATTCTCTGGGAGAAAGTTAGATAAATTGCAGTAGCGAATATCGCGGCGATAATTAAGAAGGGAACAAACCCGAGTATCTCAATCATGACATTTCCTCTTTTTCAGCTCTTACATTGATGCATAGATAGGAGGCAATCGATTTTTGCTCTAGCACCCTGTTGGGAACCGAAGGTCAGAAATTTTCCATATTTCGTCTTCCAATGAAAGAGTAAATAACTCTTCTCTTCTGGTTTCGTCAGCACCAAATGGAATCGAAGTTTGAATTGAGGTCACCTCTATTGATACGATTGCTACCTCTTCAAATTCATTGGTGTTCTTATGTGTGAGGCTATCACCTTTGAACCTGGTTTCGGCCAACGTAGAATTTGTTATAAATTCCCTGAAAGTACATTCAGATTTTAGTTCTTCGTTAAGTAAGGCGTACGCATTTTCAAAATCCTCTTCGGACAGGTGTTGAAGGTAAATTTGGACAACCCTTTCTGGTGTACCTTCTTTCATCGTATGGCTCTTGCGGTTGATCGCGAGTACAACGCTTGTAATAACAAGAACGAAAAGTAATATCCCAAGTCCATAGGCAAGGAAGCGATTCATACTATTGTTACCAGTTCCCGTTAAATTGCTGTCGTTCTGTTAATAGTTTGCCAGAATACAAATGAAAAATTACAGGCCAATCGGGTCTTGTTTATTGCTATCCCCTTGAGAGGCTGTAAACTCAAGTTGGCCGTAACGGCTATAGTGTGGTGATAATTTCGTTCTGTGTCCGAAACAGGTTCCTGATCCCCAGCTCGGCGGCGTCCATTACTTTGTCTACTGTATCTCTCTGAAACCTATTTCCTTCGGCTCCACCTTGTATCTCGATTATTCCTCCATCTTCAGCCATGACAACATTGAAATCTGCGCCTGCTGTAGAATCCTCTTCATAGCATAGGTCCAGAAGAACTTCCCTACCGAAAATTCCCACACTTGTTGCAGCGACGTTCGTGAGCATGGAAGTGTCTTGTAGTAATCCTGCTGTCGCTAATCCAGCGACAGCAAGGTAAAGTGCAACATACCCCCCAGTAATTGAGGCTGTTCGAGTTCCTCCGTCGGCCTGAAGTACGTCACAGTCGATGGTGATTGTACGCTCCCCTAGCTTCTCGAGTTCTACTCCCGCTCTGAGAGATCTGCCTATAAGACGTTGTATTTCCTGAGATCTCCCTCGACGACGATTTTCTCTTGAGCTACGGGGGACCGTTGATCCTGGAAGCATAGAGTACTCAGCAGTGATCCATCCTTGACCAGATCCGGATAAGAAGCCTGGGACACGCTCGTCTACGCTTGCAGAGCAGAGCACTTTTGTTTTTCCTGTTGAAATAATCACAGAACCGTTCGAAAATTCCATGGGACCTAATTCGATTGTGACAGGCCTTAACTCCAGCTCTTTTCTTCCGTCTATTCGCATAATTTATTCCTCTAATAATTTGATGATAAATTCTATTGTCGTTAATTGATAACTAAAATATTGTTGTAGACTGTTTGTGTTCCGATCGGAGTAAATCATTCAACAGTCATTATGCCCTAACTATGGATTACAACATTTATCTGACAGGCTTTTCTGGGACTGGTAAGACTACTAGTGGCAAGGCTCTAGCTGGGATACTGCGTGTAACTTTTATTGATATGGATTACGAAATAGAGAATATCCAGGGTAAAACCATTCCACAAATTTTTGACATGTGCGGTGAAGATGGCTTCAGGCAAATCGAGACAAAATTACTGAAAGAGATTTCCAATGTGACAGGCCGGGTAGTTTCCACGGGAGGCGGGGTGCCTGCCTTTGAAGAAAATCGGCGGATTATGTCAGACGCTGGGAAAATAATCTGTCTGACGGCAAAGCCAGAGATCCTCCTTCAACGTTTGAAGGGTCATGCAGAGGCTGCTGGAGAGAAGGCAGCTAGACCGATGCTGCTTTCAGATTATCCTTTAGCTAAGATACGCCGATTGCTATCGGAGCGAGAAAACTCCTATTCCAAATCAGATCTTGTTGTAAATACTGAATTTCTTGAGCCAGAGGCGGTTGCAAAAAAGATAATTGAGAGACTGTCACTATGAATCCTTCGCAATATCCAGACCTTGCTGGTGAAGTGAAAACATCCACGGGAGACCATCCAATTTGGGTCGGTTGGGGAATATTGGAGGATGTAGGTACGAGAGTTAAAAGTCTCATGTCCCCTTCCGCTGCTTATGTGATAACAGACGAAAAGGCACATTCTTATGCAAGCAAGACACAGATATCAATGGAAGCCGTTGGAATTCCGACCCATATTTATAAGATTCCCTCTGGAGAGACGAGTAAGAACCTGGAGACGGTTCGACAAGTTTACACTTGGCTAGCTGAGAGGAAGGCTGAAAGGGGCCATCTGATACTGGCTGTCGGCGGTGGTGTTGTGGGAGACCTGGTTGGCTTTGTCGCGGCGACCTACTTAAGGGGAATTCCATTCGTTCAAATCCCGACCACCCTTCTTGCCATGATGGATGCTTCTATTGGAGGGAAGGTCGCTGTTGATATGCCACAAGGTAAGAATCTAGTGGGTGCATTTTATCAACCTAAATTTGTTTTATCAGATGTGGAAACCCTGAAAACACTTCCAGTTCGAGAACTAACGTCAGGATGGGCGGAAGCGATAAAGCATGGCTTAATACTGGATGATGGCCTTCTTGATACATTTGAAAGTCATGTGTCTGAGCTAAAATTACTCGACCCGGAGATTGCAACCGAAACTATTAGGAGAAGCGTGGCCATCAAAGCAGGTGTTGTCTCCCAAGATGAGAAGGAGACACTCGGAATTCGAATATTGCTTAATTACGGTCATACGATTGGCCATGCCATTGAATCTATAACGGGGTACACAGAATACCTCCATGGTGAGGCGGTAAGCGTCGGTATGATGGGAGCTGCAAAAATTGGCGAGCTGCTTCAGATTATGGATGTTGATGATGTGGAAAGACAAAAGGAAGTTTTACAAGCTTATGGACTGCCAGTTTCTGCACCTGGTCTTAATTCAGAGGCTATTATTTCTGCTATGACGTCTGATAAGAAAACTACCGGAGGGTCTATAAATTGGGTGCTGCTAGATGGTATTGGTAAAGCAATTACGAATAATGAAGTCCCTGATAAGTATGTTAGTGAAGCTCTGAAATTTGTTTTGACTTCCAGCGAACATAATAGCCTAGGTGGTGTCTGCTAGTTGGAAGCCTTCCAGGAGATAGTACCGTATCTTGTGCTTGGTATAGGTACAGGAATTTATGGAATATTAGTAGGTGCTGGCGGAGGGGTAATTCTCGCGCCTTCTCTTATGATCTTCTTTGGCGTGGACCCAACCATAGCGGCGGGTACGTCTCTAGCTCTGGTATCAGTTAACAGCATATCTGGAACGTTCGCCTACAAACGAACGGGATTTATTGATTTACGTAGTGGCTTGCTTTTTGCTTTAGCTGCTGTACCGGGCTCCATATTCGCCCCGCTAATTTTAGATTACGCTCCAGCAGGATTATTCAAGATACTCTTTGGAATACTTTTACTAGGTCTGGGTATTCTTATCGGGTTGAAGCCTGAGAGCAGAGAACGAGAGAGCTCAGAAGCATTTGAAGATTTTAAACTATCAAAACCTCCTGCCTTTTCCTCCATGCCTGATTGGCTTCAGTTTACTATGGCAAAAAGGAGGATAGTTGCGAAGAAGGGACGAGTATTTGTCTTTGAATTTAACGAATCCCTGGGAACTGCTTTCAACATTGTCCTAGGATTTATTTCGAGCTTTTTTGGAACTGGCGGAGGATTCTTGAGGACTCCCGTACTTGTGTCCGTATTCGGATTTCCTGTTCAAGTTGCTGTTGCGACTTCTATATTCGCACTTTCTATTTATTCAACTGTAGGAGCCGGGGTTCACGCTTACCTCGGGAACGTTGACTGGTATCCAGCTTTCGTTTGGTCAGGAATGGGGCTAATAATTGGAGGCCAGGTAGGTGCGAGACTTATGGAAGTAATAAAGGGTATTTGGATACTAAGAATCCTCTTATTGATCGTTCTAGTAATGGGTATTCAGTTAATAATACAAGGTGTATGGCCACAAACATCCTCTTTCACACTAGTACATTGATATGAAAAATAGGGAAAGCACTACATCTTTTTGGCTCGAAAATGTTGATGAGAAAGCAAGGGCGGGAAGGTTAGTAACACCTAGGGGAAGTGTTGATACACCACTCTTCATGCCGGTAGCCACACAGGGTTCGGTAAAGGCGCTTGATCCCGAAGATTTAGAAAGAGTTGGTGCAGGTTTAGTACTAGGCAATGCTTACCATTTATACTTGCGCCCCGGTGTTGAGATCATTTCGAATCTGGGAGGACTTCATAGGTTTATGGGCTGGAATGGTCCTATTCTTACCGACAGTGGAGGATTTCAAGGATTTAGCCTCAAACACCTGCGAGAAATAGACGAGAATGGGATAACTTTCCGATCACATATTGATGGGAGTACACATGTGATTACCCCAGAGTCCATCATAGATGTTCAGGAAAAACTATGTTCAGACATAATGATGCCCCTTGACGTCTGCTTACCTCATGATGCGGATGAAGAATTAGTGAGCGCAGGTATCTCAAGAACAAACAGGTGGATGGAACGATGTATTGGGTCAAGAACTAATACGAATCAGGTGCTGTTCGGCATCGTTCAAGGAGGCCTTTTTAAGGATCTGCGCAGGCAATCAGTCGCATTTATGAATAATCTTGACATGCCAGGTTATTCCATAGGTGGGCTGAGCGTAGGCGAGTCAAAATCGGAAATGTATGAAATAGCAAGTTTGACAGCTGGATTACTTCCAGAAAAAAAGCCTAGGTACCTCATGGGCGTCGGGGCACCAGAAGACATTGTGGAGTGTGTTGCTAGAGGAATCGATATGTTCGATTGTGTGTTGCCTACAAGAGTTGCAAGAAACGGTGCATTGTACACGAGGAATGGAAGAATAAATATAACAGCAGCTAAGTTCAAGAATTTTGATGGACCAGTTGACAGCGGATGCCACTGCTATTGCTGTGAAAGGTTCTCAGCCGCCTACCTAAATCACCTCTTTAAGGCTAGGGAGTATCTCGCTTACCGTCTAGCATCCATACATAATCTCAGCTTTATATTCCAGTTAATGGTTGAGATTCGCAGTTCAATTTTGGAAGGGGAGTTTGAAAACTACCGAAATTGTTTTTGGAGCAAATACAGGGTTTCCGACGAATCAGTTAGGACACAGCAAAGGAAAAAGTGGGAAAGCTCTGATCGCACATGAGAATGAAAATTGAAATTCCTGATTAGTTAGAGCTATTTTCCTCCCGCAACAGCGGGTACTATGCTTACTTCGTCCCCTGAGGTTACAGTGCTGCTCATTCCGTCAATGAATCTGATATCTTCACCGTTTATGTAGACATTTACAAAGCTTCGGAGACCACCATCCGTATCGCAAATTCTTTCCTTTATACCTGGGAATTGCTGTTCAAGCGAATCGACTACATCATCCATTGTCCCAGCGTTAACAGAGGCCTTATCCTCCCCATTCGTCACCTTCCTCAGTGGAGTTGGTATTCTTACTGTTGCGCTCATTAATTGATAATCCTCCATTCTGAACCCGTCTTTAGCCGACGGGCGAAATTTATCCTTCTATGATGTCACCGCCCACCGGATCTACTCTCACTCCAGTGCTGATTACCCATTTGAGACTGTCATCTATGACTTTGTCTTCACCTTCCAACTCTAACACTACCCAGCCCATATCGTCCCTGACATCTGCTCGTCGGATATTTGTAACAACCTCAAAATCTTGTCCCAACTGATAAATAACGGGCTGCTTGATCAAGCCTTGGGGGAATGTAAATCTGACTCTCTTAGTAGCCATCTACAGCCTTCCTTGCGAATCGGCTAGCGCAGTGTGGAAGGTTTCGTAATCAGGAGTGGTTTCTATCGGTTCCACAAAATCCCCCATTGCTTCCATCGTTTTAAGGCCATTTCCGGTGATGTAGGCAACAGTCACTTCCTCTTTTCCAATTTTGCCTTGCTCTACCAATCTCTTCAAGGAAGATATCACCACACCGCCTGCAGTCTCCGTGAAGATTCCCTCTGTCTCTGCTAGTAGCCTTATACCATTAATAATCGTGTTCTCTAATGCCGCTATGCCCGTCCCATTCGTCTCTCTTAGAACTTCCAGAGAATATGGACCGGCCGCAGGGTTTCCTATAGCTAGCGACTTGGCTATCGTTTCAGGCCTTACCGGGACAACCTGATTACTGCCTTGTTCGAATGCTTGAACTATGGGAGAACATCCTTCCGCTTGGGCCAAGTGCATTCTGGTCTTGACCTTTCCAATTAATCCCGCGTCTTCGAATTCTTGCAAACCCTTCCATATCTTGGTATGAAGTTCTCCTGAGGCACCCGGAACTACGCAGTGGTCTGGGGCTTTCCATCCCAATTGCTCAGCCACTTCATATCCGAGTGTCTTACTTCCTTCAGCGTAATAGGGTCTCATATTTATATTCACAAAAGCCCAACGATGATTATCCGCGAGTTCACTACAAAACCTGTTTGCCTGATCGTATGTACCGTCTACTGCAACCATGGTAGGGCCATATACCGCAGCACCTAGAATTTTTCCCTGCTCAAGATATGCTGGGTAAAACACCATAGTTTTCATTCCAGCCTTGGCTCCATGTGCTGCTACGGAACCCATGAGGTTTCCAGTGGATACGCATGCCAGTACATCAAACTCAAATTCGAGAGCCTTTGTAGTTGTAACTGAAACAGGCCTGTCTTTAAAAGAAAAAGTGGGATTTACACTGTCGTTTTTTATGTAGAGGTGATTGAGTCCCAACTGATGACCCAGATTTTTAGCATGTATGAGAGGGGTGAATCCTGTGGATATGTCTACTGCCGACTCTTTTTCAACGGGGAGAAAATCGTGATATCTCCACATTGTGTCTGGACCGGACTCAATACTTTTTCGGCTAACTGTCTTTGATATAGCCTCGTAATCGTATGCCACCTCCAAAGGGCCGAAACAGAACTCACATGCATTTAATGGCTCTATGGGGTACTCGCTTTTACATTCGCGGCACCGCAGGCACTTTACATGTGTCAATGCTCTGCTCCTAAGGTAGATGGGTACTTTGTATCACAACTGGGAGAATCTAAGGATCCCGCTTTACAATAGAGAAAAATAGTAGCAATCAGCCGTTCGTAGTGTCAAGGAAACAAAGCATTCCTTCACTAGCAGGTTAGACTAGGCTGGTTTCCCCTACAGGCCCCACAATAGATATATTCATTCGATCATATGTCATGTATTTTCGTGCGACTTTCGTTACGTCGGAAACAGTGACAGCTTCAATGTTACGCAATACTTCTTCTGGGCTTCTTATTTCTGAGCTGGACAATTCTTGTGATAAATTCCATCCTGAGACAAACTGGGTGTCTTCCAATCTAAGTTTAAGTCTGCCTGATATGAGCGATTTGACTTTGTTGAGTTCGCTTTCAGCTACGTCATATTTACAACGGTCTAGTTCGGAAACGATGACATCTATAGCTTCTTCATATTTGTTCTTGTGTAGCCCAGCAAAAACCTGTATTGAGCCAATATCATTAAAATGTAAAACGCCACTTCCAATATCATAAGCAAGTCCCCGTTTCTCTCTTATCTCATTGAAAAGGCGGCTGCTCATGCCTTCACCGAGGATTGTACATAGAAGGTCTACCGCGTACCTGTCTGGATCTCTTCTACTCACTCCTGGAAACCCCATGGACATATGTATTTGTTCAGTATCACGATATTCACTCCGAAACTGCCGCGACGATTGTGTTGAGACGATTTCAGGGATTTTTATTTTCTCACCTGTACTCATATTGGCTGAATATTGTTGTGCCGCATTTACGACTTGATCATGTTTTAGCTGGCCAGCTACGCTCAGAACAATATTTGAACCTACATAGTGTGTTGACAGGAAATTCAAGATTTCTTCCCTGGATATGGAGGTGACAGTCTCCTTGGTCCCCGCAATATCTCTACCAAGGGCAGTACACGGCCACATGAGCTCATCTAAAATAGCTTCGGCTCTGGAGCTTGGATCGTCATTTACTCCATTCAACTCCTCGATGATCACATGTCGTTCAAGTTCAATAGATTTAGGGTTAAAAAGAGAATTTTGAAGCATGTCAAAGAGGAGTTTCAAACTTTGTTTTGTGAAATCGGACACTATTTTGCACCAATAGATGGTGGATTCATGTTCAGTAGCAGCATTCAATGTCCCACCCGTTTTCTCAATAGTTTCACTTATTTGAAGGGGATCGGGCATGTCTTTTGTACCTTTGAACAAAAGGTGCTCTATAAAATGCGCTACACCAGCAATATTGTCTTGTTCGTTTCTCGAACCAACTTGAACACCGAGACTAATAGAGGTAGATCGCGTATGGGGCATGAAATCAGTGATTATGCGGAGTCCATTTACAAGAGTGCTTTCTTGGATCATTAGGGGAGTACGGTCAATGTTCGATATTCAGTTGTTAGGAACCATTCTGGCGGATCTCAATTCCGGCACGCTCTTCCTGTAGGCGAGCTATGGAAATAGAGGAGTCGGCTCCCCAGCCTCTGTTTTGAGCCTCCACATACTTTTGTTGAACCAAGTTTGAAATTTCCATTGGAACTTTAAGTGCACGGCCCATATCTGTAGCTAGGCCTACGTCCTTCGCACCAAGATCGAGCTTGAATCCAGGTTTGAAGTTGCCTTCGAAAAGGGTGTTGGGGAAAGTATGCATTTGTCTGGTCTCTCCAGAACTCATTGAAATAGCTTCGTAGAGGGTCATAGGATCAACACCAGCTTTCACTCCAATACTGAAGGCTTCGGAAAGTACCACTCCGAGCGTCATTCCTATGAGATTGTTTACGATTTTACAGATTGCACCCGACCCTAAGTTCCCACAATAGACTACTTGATTACCCATTAAATCCAATACTGGTTTATATCGGTCATAAAGTAGTTGATCACCACCGACCATAATACAAAGCGTCCCCTTTTCAGCTCCTATTGTTCCTCCACTTACAGGCGCGTCTAACACAGTTATTCCTAGATCTAACGATGCATCGGAAATACGTTGAATAGTATCTGGGTCAGTTGTGCTTAAATCGAAAAAAGTTGTTCCCTCACTAGCACCTGACAATACACCGCCCTCTCCAAGAACTACATCTGCTACATCTTGAGGTCGAGGTAAAGAAGTGAAAACCACTTCACTGTTTCGTGCCGCATCTGCAGGACTAGAAGCCCAATTTGCACCTTTATCAAGTAACTCCGCGGCCGCAGTCTTGTCGATGTCATAAACGGTTAAATTGTTGCCACCATCAAGGATATGGCGAGCCATATGGCGCCCCATCAAACCTATTCCAATGAATCCAACTCTCATAAATTATCTCCAGATCTTCTAAAACCGCAAGAGTTCATATAAGAGAATCTTATGTCGGTAACTGGATTCTCTGCAAATACAAAATAGTAGTCGATTTGGCTTTTTGCTATGTTCAGGTTTAAGGTTTGTTAAATGGTAGTAGATTTAATCTAACATATCAGCTATCTCAACTTATTTGATAGATGGAGTATCTTTAATCGGAAGGTTGATGAATATATTTAGAATTTTTACATTCCCATTTAGGGTCGTTACAACAATAGTCTGGTTGATTATTGATGCCTGCCCACCTTATAGATATGTAGAGGGATTACTTGAGGGTAAGGAAGTTCTTCAAGATGAAAAGACTTTGGTTCTCTACCTTTCGTCTGAAAAAATAGAGGTTGATCGACATACGTTTGATATCCTGATGGTTGGAGAGAATTTGAGAGTTCGAACTACTAGAGACAATAAAGCAATCAACATCGATAGGTTAATTCCCGGTCAAGGTCCCGTATAGTCGACGTTATAAGTATTCTGCCAAGACTTCTACTAAATGGCGAGAATCTCTGCTCGTTCCTTGCTGTATTTGCTGCCTGCAGGAAACGCCTTCAGAGATGATGATTACGTCTTCTTCCTCTTTTCTTATAGCTGGGAAAAGAGTGAGCTCTCCAATTTCCATAGAAATTTCATAATGCTCTCTATAGAACCCAAATGACCCAGCCATTCCGCAACATCCCGATTTTATCTCGACTGATTCAAGTCCTGGAATTCTCCTGAGTACTTCCATTGCTGTGGAGGTACCAAGAAGGGATTTCTGATGACAGTGTCCGTGAAATAAAGCCCTTTTTCCATCTGGAGGATTCGTGAATTTGACATCCCCATTGGTTTCAACCGCATACATGAAGAACTGTTCAATTAACATTGTATTCTCAGAAATCTTACGAGCCTTATCCGGCATGCTTGAAAGGTCCTCAAAATCCCCCACGAATCCTAGAACGCAACTGGGCTCAACACCTACGAGTTTGGCTCCATTTTCAATATACGGATAGATAGCGTTAATGTTGAAATCTACATTCGTTTTTGCTTCATCCATCATTCCGTTCGATAACATGGGTCTTCCACAGCAGCGTATTTCAGGGATCACTACTTCATATCCAAGTTTTTCTATCACCTCGACCGCGGCAATACCTAGTTCAGGGTGATTGTAATTTGTGGTTGTATCTGGGAAGAGCACGACTTGACCGTTGACCGCTTTAGTCGTCGAAGACCATTTTCTAGCTCTAAACCAGTGTTCAAAACTTTGTGACGTAAAATGAGGAAGGGATCTCCGTTTGTCTATTCCTATGATTGACTCCAAGACCTCTCTCGATAATGAGGTACTCATCATCCAGTTTGTGATCGGCGAGAAAAAGGACCCTAATTTGCTAAGAAGGGAGATTTTTCCGAAAAATCGATTCTTTAATTTGTAACCATTTGATTTGTGGTATTGGTTCAAGAATTCATATTTGAGTTTTGCCATATCCACGTTGGAAGGACATTCAGCTTTGCACCCTTTGCATTCCAAACAGAGATCCATTACCTCATAGAGACGTTGATCCTCTAAAGTTTCCGGAGGAAGGGCCCCTGACATTGCTGCCCTTAACGCATTGGCTCTACCTCTTGTGGAGTGTTCCTCATCCCTGGTGACCATATAGGAAGGACACATTGTTCCGCCATCTATTTTTCTACAGGCACCTTGGCCGTTACACATCTCGATCGCGTTCGCGAAACTACCCTCTTCATTAAACGAAAAACCGGTCTCTGTTTTAATAGTGCTATAGGTAGGGCCATATCGAAGATTATCAGTCATAGGAGGCGGGTCAACGATCTTGCCTGGATTCATAATCCCATCTGGGTCAAAGGCTTTTTTTACGTCCCGAAACGCTTGATATATCTGGCTACCAAACATTTTCTCGTTATAGCCGCTTCGGACCAATCCATCACCATGTTCACCGCTAAGTGAGCCGCCAAACTCGAGTACTAGGTCGCTAATCTCATCAGATATAGCGACCATGCGGTCGACACCTTGTTGGTTCTTAAGGTTAATAAGTGGCCGGATGTGCAAACAACCTACGCTTGCGTGCCCATAATAACCCGCTTCTGTACCGTGTTTTCTGACGATAGCATCAAAGCGTCTTACGAATTCAGGCAAAACTTCTGGAGGCACAGCGGTATCTTCTACGAATGGTAGAGGTTTGGCCTCACCAGGTACATTCATCATGAGCCCAAGGCCCGCCTTTCGGACATCCCAAACTTTTTGCTGCTCTACGGGATCAGTCATTCTTACCAGAGCGTATCCCCAACCCCCTCTATCTATTTTTTGTTGAAGTTGTTCGAACTTGGCAGTTAATTCGGTTCGGGTATCTGCTGACAACTCTATTGCAAGCAGAGCTTCCGGTTGGCCTTCTATGAAATCGGTGATTCTGGAGTATGTCAAATTCGATTGAGCCTGGCGAATTATCATACTTCCGATGAGTTCTACGGCCGCTGGTTCTAGTTCTAGAACTGCTACGGTTGCTTCCATAGATTCTATGAGTTCCATACAATGAAGAACTGCCAAACCTTTCACTTTGGGGAGAGGTACTAATCTTAATTTGGCTTCAGTAACAGTGACAAGAGTTCCCTCTGACCCGACTACGAATCTGGCCATATTAAAATTGCGACCACCTACGAATTCGTCAAGATTGTATCCGGAGACCCGTCTTTGTATCTTGGGATATCTAGCCAGGACTTCGTCCCGGTTGTTTTCACTGATATTGAACAAATCTCGAAAAATAGAACCTTCCAAACCTTCTATACGCATTTTTGATTCGAGAGAACTACCGGACAATTGCCCGAAAGACGCTGTATTGCCATTTGATAGGACAACATCTAATTCATAAACGTTGTCCACAGTTTTCCCCCACATTATCGAGTGAGCCCCGCAAGAATTATTTCCGAGTGCACCACCGACATTTCCTCTATTACTAGTGCTGGGGTCGGGGGCGAAGCACACTCCGTGAGGTGCAAGAGTAGCATTCAGTTCATCCAGTATTATGCCTGGTTGGGTTCTTACCCAGCCTTCTTCGTTATTAATCTCCTTTACGTTCCTCATGTAGCGAGAGAAATCTATGATGATTGATTCACCAACGGTTTGTCCTGCTAGGCTTGTACCGCCACCCCGAGGTAGAACTGAAACACCATAAGACCTTGCCGTTTCCAACACGGCGATAACATCATTTTGTGACTTGGGAAGAACGATTCCTACAGGATCTATCTTGTATATGCTGGCGTCTGTTGACCATAGAGCCCGAGACATCTTGTCAAAACGCACTTCACCTTCTACATGTTTTCTAAGTTCGTCTACAAGTTGATGTGTGTCCGCTTCGCTTACTACAACCGTCATGTTGCTCCGCCAAAGTAATACAGAAATCCTAATGAAATTTTAAGGGTCGCATAATAACAAAATTCGCTACTTGCAATCATGCGGAAAACCAGGTAAGTCGGATAAATCTAGGAAAGCAGCTGGTTTGAGATTTACATTTGTTGGTGGGCTTGCTGAGTTCACTGAAGCCAATAAGCACACACGTAAACTTCTTGTGTCATATGAAACGTCGAAAATTAGGCATCTAAGTGGACGATGCTCACGAAATGTTAAGAATCTTGAAGTTGCTGGTCCCCTTTGGTGTTTCTGCAGATGCTCGCTGACCAACCCTTTTACCAATGAATGCTTTGCCTAGAGGAGATGCGTCTGAGATCTTACCCTCTAGTGGATTTGCTTCTGAAGGACTCACAAGGGTGTATTTAAATTTCTTCTTTCTCTCTAGATTTTCTATCTGTATCGTGGTACCAATTCGCACTTTCTCTGTCCCTCGCCCACTGGCGTCTACGATTATCGCCGTCCTAAGCATAGAATCTATTTCTTTAATTCGGGATTCTTCCCTTCCCTGCTGCTCCCTAGCTGCTTCCAGAGGCGCGTTTTCTCTTACGTCACCATCAGAAGCGGCCGTGTGGATAGTTTCACTAATACGAACCCTGTTGGATTCAAGAGAGTCTTTTTCAGACACTAGTTGTTCATAACCGTCTGGGGTCATCTCTTGTCCACTACCGTAAGCTGAACCATCCTCAATTTTAGATGAGGAAGATATTTTTGATTTTCGGATCCGAAAGTGGGTGGCAAGATTGACTGTAGTTCGGTTCTCCTTAAATGCGAAGGTTAGGAATTTCCTAACAGCCTGCAATCCTTCAATCGCTTCAGAAGAGGACCCGTTTTTACAGGCCTCTTCTGCATAGGTGCCAATTTGAGAGGGAGTGATAGATGAAAAATCTGTTTCCCCCCTGAAGTGCTTGACAAACCGGTTGATTTCTCTCACTGCCGGCACCGTCTTGTCCTTATCCTTCAGACCTTCGGTATACGCTCCAACAGCAGTCAAGAGTTTCTTTGATTCGTCGGTTACCAAATTGAAGTCCCCCTATTAATTGAAGCTTTCCTGTAGATATGTTAGCAAACGGTAACTACTAACTGTCAACGATGCGTAGGCATCGCAGCAATCCAATCTTATACAAATTCGGTGATTTCTAGCACATTTGTAGTAATTCTGTAATTGAATCCTCAGTCCGAACTTATTATCCAACACTAACGAATTGGGTGACTAATTTCACTAAATCCATTTCATACGAATTACCTTCGATATACTTGTCCTTGGGACATATATTAATTGGAGATTCCTACATTTTCCTAATTGATATAGCGGCTAAGGTTGGTTGGTGATAAGTTACACAATGGATTTTAGTAGGAGAGTTTTGTTCGAATATGAACACTTCAGAGTTTCTCAATATCGCAACGCTAATAGTTCCCGAGAGAACGGCTATTGTGTTTGATGGGAAAAGAATCACTTACGCTCGCTTATCGGATCGCGTAAACCGTCTTTCAAACGCCCTTGCGAAAATGGGTGTCTCTGAAGGAGACCGTATTGCTATGATGCAGGTTAACTGCAACGAACATATAGAAGCCTATTTTGCGGCAGCTAAACTCGACGCGGTATATGTTCCGTTGAACTTCAGATCGAGTTCTGAAGAGATTCGATACATGTTAAGTGATGCCTCACCGAAGGCAATATTTGCTGGTAAACGTTATACAGAAACTATAGATGGGATCACCGAGGACATTGAAGGATTAGATATCCGTATCGTAATCGATGGGCACGCGGAAAAATGGCTTGAATACGAAAGCATCATAGAGACAGTTAATTCAGATGAACGATTTCCTCATGATGATGAAGATGCGTTGACCATGCTTATGTTTACAGCTGGGACTACCGGTGTTCCTAAAGGTGTGATGCTCAGCCACGATAGTTTTTCTTCTTACATATTGAGTAATGTTTCACCTGCAGATTTGGATATTGAGGAAAAAAATATTCTGACAGTTCCCCTGTATCACATAGCTGGGGTTCAAGCAGTTATGGCTGCCATATACGGTGGACGTACCCTTATAGTCCAACGCCAGTTTGAACCAGAGGAGTGGATGAACCTTGTTCAGACTGAAAGAGCCAACCGTGCCATGATGGTTCCCACTATGTTAAAAATGCTAATGGACCACCCTAAATTCGAAAGTCATGATCTGACCAGTCTGGAAGTAATAACCTATGGTGCTGCGCCTATGCCGATCGATCGTCTGAAAAAAGCAATCGATCTTTTTGGGATGACTCTGTTTCAGGGATATGGGCTCACTGAAAGCACGGCCAACATTGTCATCTTAAGTCCCGAAGACCACGATCTGACTGCCTCCGGTGACAGATTGACCCGCTTGCAATCCTGTGGCCGTGGCCATTCCGGGCACGAGTTGCGTGTTCTGGATGACCTCGGAAACGAACTGCCCCCCGGAGAGATCGGTGAGATCTGTGTGCGCAGCGAGAGCGTCATGGAAGGGTACTGGAAGGATCCAGACAACACCAGCAAGGCCATCCGCTCTGGCTGGTTGCATTCTGGTGACATGGGATACATGGATCAAGACCGGTATATCTACATCGCCGGACGCCGAAACGACATGATCAAGAGTGGCGGAGAGAAGATCTATCCACAGGAGATCGAGGAATTGCTGTTTGGGCATCCCGCGGTGCTGGAGGCGGCCGTCTGCGGCGTGCCGCACCCGGACTGGGGGGAGGTGCCCCGGGCATATGTCGCGCTGCGACCCGGCTCATCCCTCTCGGCAGAGGAGATTCTGGCTTATTGCGCATCAGCACTGCCGGGCTTCAAGTGTCCGAAGGACGTGGTCTTTCTGTCCGAGCTGCCCAAGACCGCTTCAGGAAAAATCACCCGAGCCGCTCTGCAAGTCGGCCCTGCACCCGAATGAGTTCGGTGGGTAACGCCAGCCGCTGCGTCGGTCCATG
>ERZ651768.308-NODE-308-length-37328-cov-6.797858_pt1 | contig 37328 bp, 33 predicted proteins | sample MGYA00514754_ERZ651768 | MGnify/ENA metagenome assembly ERZ651768
GTGGCATAAAGTGAATAAATTTTCCAAGACTGCCGTAAGCATTCTCAAATATAAACTTTCTTGCATCCTCTTTTGACCAGCCTTCAGCCGCAACTGGTAACGCAACGTCAGGAGGCATGAATATCAGGCGCTCCTGGCTTTGAAGGTGTCCAACTGAGCGGTTACCAAAGGTAATGCCATAAGCCAAGGTTTTTAGTAATCCTTCCGCAGATGTATTACCTTGATCTTGTACATCTAATTCCCCGTCGGTTGTAAATATTGATACAGCACTCTGGTCGTCTGAGAAGCCTCTATCAGAAGCAAATGAAGGCCAAGGACTCACGTCTTCATTTTCGGCCAGACACGGCACAAACTTCCGTGTAGTACCTATGGTATCCATGTCCATTTTATGTGGGTACCACATACCTATATTCTTTAGGCAGAGATAAAACGCCCTACCTATGGTTATGTTTATTTCATTCTCCCTTCCTGGGCCAAGAGCTGATCCTCCGTTAAGGCCTACTTTCTTTGCTAGAGGGCCATTCACAACCAGCATAGGTGCTTGCGGACTTGTCGACATCAGCAAGGATTTACCACCCTCATTACCTAGAACAGAGAAACATTTCACCCCGGCTATAATAATCGGCATGTGTTCGGGCTTTGCCCCAGCCATAGCTGAATTAATTGCTATTTGCTCTACAGTGGCGATTCCGAATCCTGGAGGCATGTCGCAGACCACGTCATCAGCATTCAAATTAGTGCCCGCTATTAGCTTATCTACAGCCTCTCTAGTAGGAGGCAGTATAGGGAGAGCATCTGACCAGTCGCGAGCTGTGAATTGTTGATTCATCTTCTGCACAGCGTCGTACCGATCCTCTCCTTCGAATCTCAGAGTGGCCTCGTCCTGTAGATTTTGAGAAACCTGATCGGTTTCTGTTGTTAGAGTCGCAATCAAATCATCGATCACATCTTCTGTTTGAGATACACAGAGGTCGTCAGCCAGGTTTCGATAAATCCTAGGGACTATTACAAATTGTAGGTCAGGCATTCCAAATGTTCTGCTACTAGCCAAAGCGTCGTCCTCAAAACGTCCCGAAACTATTGGAACTGCGGGTTTTCCCATTTTTTCAACCTCTATCATGTCGTGGCACATCCACGAGGCGCAGGTTCCTCAATCAGCAGTGGCACCTATTACGAGGTCACATTCCTTCGCAGCTTGCTTTACCACAGCAGGGGGGGTTGGGTAGTTACCGCCTGTGTAGAAATTAACTGAAACATTGCTAAAACGTTCCTGTATCATTTCACCAGCTCGGTTGAGTGCAAGGTCTCCTCCGTGAGTACCACTCCATATTAGACCGATCGTCTTGCCGTCCAGAGAACTCGGTCGGGGATTGGGTTTGAATATATTGATCATACCTCGCTGCTGAGCGACAGGATTAGAGACTTCCAAAAGATGCATATCTAACTCCTTATTATTTGGGAAATGAGACTTTAAATTTCATTAGCTATTTTTACCACTATATTGAAACGACTTCAAATCCTCCTTTTTCCTCGAAATAGGTTTATTTTTATAGGCATCCATGATGTTGATGCCGAAAATCTAACAAATAATTCGAATCAAAATAATCGGCCCAGCCAAGATGGAAAACTACTCGGGTATTTCAGGGATTTTGTCTGCTAAATCTCTTCCTTGCGCCTTTGAAACCTAAGGTGTCAATTTATTTGTAAAACCATACTGAATCTTTAGAATGAATTAGTTATTAACTTAGAATTGAAAATACTTATGCCGTATTAGGAAAGTAGGTGAAACAAACGATGTCGATACTAGATGTTAAAAAAGATGTATCTTATTGCGTTGGAAGTTTTGGAGAAGGCCTTGATCATCCAGAATGCGTAACTTGGGGTAGTGATGGATATGCTTACGCGGGCGGAGAAGGGGGTCAGCTATATCGTATAAACGTTGCAGAAAATGAATTCGAACAGTTTTCCCAAGCTCCCCAGTTTGTAGGAGGAATGTGTCAGGACGGTTCAGGGAATCTATATTTTTGTAGTGGTAACAAAGTCTATAAAGCTACTGCGCAAGGGGAGGTGAGCGAGTATTCTTCAGGAACCACGGATGCGCCATTGATGGGGCCTAATTATCCTGCTTTTGATAAGGATGGAAATCTTTATGTAACAGACTCGGGTGAGTGGGAAAAGGATAACGGGAGGATATTCAAGATTAGCCCCGGCGGCCTAACGAAAATTTGGTCAGAAGCGGTACAAACTTTTCCAAATGGGATTTGCCTTTCTTCCGATGGATCGTTTTTATATGTCGCCGTCAGTTTGAACCCTCCTCGTATTGAACGAATACCAATTGGCCCGGAAGGTGAGGCAGGGAAGCCAGAAATTGTTGTGGATATGCCAAAAACTGTCCCTGACGGACTAGCCTTTGATTCGGTAGGGAACCTATATATCTCCTGTTATAGGCCGGACAGCATATTTAGATTGGATCCTGAGGGCACCCTGGAAGTTTTGGCTCAAGACTATGAAGGTACCCTTATGGCTGCCCCTACAAACATTGCCTTCTGTGGTGATAATTTGGACGATCTGCTGAGTGCAAACCTGGGACGATGGCACATAAGCAGGTACAACCTTAAGGCTTCGGGGCTACCTTTGAACTATCCGGTTATTTAGGGGGGGTTCCGGTAAATAAATTGATTTTCGTTATGGTCTTCTCCTAGGTGGCCCACCAGCAGGTCCACTGGGTTGCATTTGGTTTGACATAACCGAGCTTGGTGTTCCTTTGTAGCATCCCACCGTGTAAGGGTATTCGATCGTTGAGTGGTAGTGATATGCCAATGAACCATGATCATGCCCGTGACATAAGTCTAAATCATCATTCGACATCTCAATGCCGCCTTCACCCTTATATCCATAAATGGGGAAACCATCGTTGATGTATCCAACAATTCCTGAATGGCCATCACTTAGAGATTCATTATCAAGGCGGACTGGAATGAAATGGTAGTGGTAGTTACTACCGGCAGGATGTCCGCCAAAAACATCGACGATCTCCCGCGCAACCGCATCTTCACCGCGGCCATCGGCTGCGTTGTAAATAACTACCCCATTCTTAGTAACTCCTATGGCACCAAGCGATACACAGGTTGGAGTTGGGTTTTTTTGGGGGTTCGCTGAATATGAAAAAGAACTGTTTTGGGATGCCGGGATCCCCGGGTTACCGTCAATTTCAGTTAGGATGGGATAATCTGTCATCGGCCAGGCACCAATATTTTTGTCGACAGGCAGATTGTTAATTGTGATTTCACGGGTTTGGTCTGACAAAGTTTCTGTGTAGCTACCAGGGTCAAAACCTGATTTCGTTTCAGGGAGCCATAATTTTTGCAGTAAATTCCATGTGTTTTCGGCAAAGTTAATCCATGTAATTTTGTCCTCTCTTGATCCTGGTGCAGTTGGGTTTTTGTCATTACAGGAATACAGATAACCTTTCTCAGGAACAAAGGTCGTAAAATAATCATCTCCCAGCCTTAACTCAGTACAATCCGGTCCCTGGTCGTCCCTGCATAAATCAGGATTTATTGTGAATTCTGTAGAGTTCGCGTTATCAGGAATAGAGATTAATGCCACAGGAGTAGGGATAATCTCTTTCAGTGACCCAGCCGTGCTGTCAGGGGAGGTGACCACTGGCTGTGTAGAAGTTTCTTGCGGTCCGCAGGCTAGTAATAACAAAACCATTGTGACCATTGTTAGCACCAATACCGAGCCTGTTTTTACATTTCGATGCATTTTCCAAATAAACCTCGTAAAAGATAATTCCAAAATACGTTGAATTGAGGTTAATAAAAAAGTTAAAAAAGCCCTAAGAACTTTTGATCAAGTTGTACCTCAGATTTAATAGGCATCACCTGAGCCTATAATCGGTGACATGGTTAGGGACTTCAACTCCTGGTAAATTCTGCCTATCAGCAATAGGAGAACCCACTACCTGTTTAATTGGAATCACTCCAGCCCAAATTGGTAATTGGTAGTCCTCTTCATCATCAATTGGTCCCCCCGTTCGGACTTTTACGGATGCTTCCTCTATTGGTATCGTAAAAACGGTAGTTGCTTTGACCTCTTGGCTAGTTATCTTTCTAAGCGAACCCCATCTTCCAGGAAGTATTTTGTTTACAAATTCTTCCAGTCGCATCTCTTTTTCATTGTCATCTAACTTTCGGGCTTTTCCAAACAAAGTGACAGATCGATAGTTTGCGGAATGGTGCATTCCTGATCGTGCCAGCACAAGTCCGTCTAATATCATCACATTTATAGCGACGGGACTGTCGACAATCGACCTCAAGAACCGACTTGCCGAAGATCCATGCCAGTAGAAATCATTCCCGGACCTCCATTGCAAGGTTGGCGTTATATACGGTTCTCCATTGATCAGATAGGAAACATGACACATAGGCGTATCATCTATAATCTCGTAAGCTGATTTTCTGTCATAGGAGCCTCTGTCTGGGATCCTAATTATTTTAGTCTTTTCAGTGGTAAGCAGGTCTTTTTCAGGCATGATATTTTCCTTCTATATAGGGGGTATTTATGAATAAAACCAAAATAATCCTCGATACTGATCCGGGGAACGATGATCTTTTGGCCATAATTATGGCATTGAAATCCGATTTAATCGATATACGCGGTTTAACAATTGTAGGTGGGAATGCTTCACTAGAGAACACAACTAATAATGCATTGAGTTTACTCACATATATGGGTCGAATGGAGGTGCCTGTATACGTGGGAGATGCTAGTGCATTAAATGAAAGCTCAACATCTCCTGAGGAATTTGACGAATTCAAATCTCATAGAATCGAAATTCATGGAGAGACTGGCCTTCACGTTTCATTGCCCAAACCATCTATTCGGCCCAGAGAGATGCATGCGGTAGATTTCATTATCAATGAAGCTGAATCTAATAAAGGAGAACTCATTCTGGTTCCAATCGGGCCTCTTACAAATATCGCTATGGCGATCAAAAAAGAACCAAATTTAAAGAACTGGCTAAAGGGTATTCACTTGATGGGTGGAGCCGTAAACGTTCTAGGCAACGTCACTGAGTATGCCGAATTCAATATCTATTGTGATCCCGTGGCTGCAGATGAAGTTATGGGCTCGGGGATAGGAATAAAGTTATGTGGACTGGATATCACGCGGGAGACTTCCGTAAAAAGAGAAGAAACGGACTGGCTTGGCGGAAATTCTCCAGCCGAGAAGATAATAAGGCAGCTATTAGATACAGTGTTCAGAAAACTTCCTGATAGAGATTATTTCAGTTTGCATGACCCGATAACTGTCTTGTCGGTTTTATATCCAGAATTAATTGATTGGGAAATGTACGACGTTTCGGTTGTCTGTACTGGCTCTGAATTTGGCAAAACTATTGGGACACTTAACATTGATGGAACCGTCGAGGTTGGAGTAAATATCGATCAGGAACTGGCAAAACAAAAAATATCCCAAATATTATCAACTTGATTTAAATTTTCAGGTCAATTAACAAACCTCTAAATTAATTCCTTCCACCATTCCTAAATTGCTCATCCACCTCCACTTGGAATCCGTTAGCTAAAGAGTTAGTTTGGTTAGCCATACCTACTACGGCCATTAGCTCCGCAAACATTTCATCTGTCATACCCTTTGCCCTTGCTGCAGTTGTGTGGCTGTTAGTACAGTAATTACAGTTGTTGGTGGCGCTTACCGCAACGTATATCATTTCTTTGGTAAGTGAATCGAGTGCACCATCTGCCATGACAGATTTCACCCCATTCCAAGTCCTTTTCAGCAGTTCCGGTTGGGTGGCAAGTGCTTTCCAAAAATTGTTGACCCAATTTGAGCCCCTTGTAGCCATAATGTCCTCATAGACTGATAAAACTTCCTCTGTTGCATCTTCGTATTCTATTAGTGGGGTTATGCTCATTGTGTAGCTCCATAATTAAAATTCAGATATTTTAGCGGTAACTTGAGATCATAAGTTTGAAAGCTGATTGGTAACTTCATCTAGCAATAGCGCTATGCGAGTGCCGATTTATTGGAACCAGGAAATAGATTAGTCTTCAGAAATGCCCATCGACATAACCCGATCTATCTTTATGGTATACCTGTTGCTACTCCAACTCTCGAAACTTGCAACATATTCGTCCCCACCTTTTACGCCCAAATATCTCCTGGATATGGGGCGGAGTTCTTGTTCCATATCACCTTTTGCGACGTCAGATATCTGCCCTGCGATACTCACGTATCTGTAAGGTGCGGTTTCTGTTTGCACTACAAGGGAGACTGGAGTGCCAGTTTCCATTAATTTCCCTTTCTGTGTTTTAGGATCTGCCATAAACCAGAGAGTGTCATTAGGCTCATATTGGTACCAGATGGGAGTTGAATGTGGGGCCCTCTTCTCACGGTGGATTGCCAATATAGCAATATGGACTTCCGATAGAAAATCAGCTATTAATTTGTTAATCACAAGTCAGCTCCTTTCGTTATGCTGTGTACCTGTTTATCCAGGAAAGCATTCTCGTTAAGTACTCTTTCCGCATTTTAAGATTTCCTGTCCGCATGAACCCATGGTTTTGGCCTGGGAAGCGAACAAATTCGACTACCTTTCTTAATCTTTTCAGCGTCACGAAGTACTCTTCACTCTGTGAGATTGGAACCCTGTAATCCGAGTCGCCATGCATAAGTAGGGCAGGAGTACTAACATTTTCTGCGTAGCTTAATGGTGATCTAAAATCGTATTCTTCTTTAATCTCTGTTCTGGTTCCACCCATCTGCCTCTCACCAAAATTAACCCCTATGTCTGCAGTTCCGTAAAAAGATGCAAGATTAGTTACGGGTGCCCCGATCACAGCACATCTGAATCGGTCGGTATGACCAATCGCCCATGAACTCATAAATCCACCATAGCTATATCCAGTAACGGCGAGTCTTTCAGTATCAACATAATCTTGCACGCACATGTGATCGAGAGAGGCCATGATGTCGTTGTAATCCTCACCGCCCCAGTCTCCGAGCACGGGCAGCATGTAATCTCTCCCGTATGTTGAGGTACCTCTCGGGTTTACCGCCAGGACGAGATATCCGTTCGATGAAAGTAACTGCCTGGTTATATCAAAGGAGTTAGCGAATAACCCGTGAGGGCCGCCATGAATATTTACTACAAGGGGATATTTTTTTGATGGGTCAAACCCTGTCGGATAAAGTAATACTGACTCGATATCCAGCCCAGATCTATTCAAAGAAAACCTGTCGGTTTTACCAACCATCCGTTCTGAAAAATACTCAGAGTTAAGGTCGCTTACCATCTGTAATGAATCATCTGAGAGGGTTCCTTGAAAGACTTCGTGAGGCCTTTCAGGTGTCGAGTAAATGCATGCGAATCGCTTACGTGAATTGTCGAATTCACAGGCTGTTAGCTGTCCTCCCAGATCGACTACTTTATTCTGACCGGATTCACCAATTTTTGCCTCATAAATGTGTGATTCAGCGCCAGATTGGCCTGCAAATAAAATGACTCCGTTTTTATCGATAAGTAAGGGAGACCCAATTTTTGCAGGATGGTTTCCGCCAATAGGAGCGACGTTATCATCGGTAACTCTGACTGGATCAGAGTCAGATGAGATTATGAAGACAGATCCCTGGTAATAACTGTGAAGTCGAAAATCCTCAGATCCAATAACTGCAAGAGAATTGCCATCTGGAAGCCAGCTAACTGAACACGCATCAGCGAGTCCTTTAGACCAGCAATCAGTTTTGCCTGAAGATAAATCTAATACCTTTACTTCGTTTCCGGCCTGAAAATCTCGCTCTGGCATCGCGTCTGAAATGAAAGCGAGCCTCGAGCCATCAGGTGACCATGAGGGTATTCCTTGATCTCCGTCATCAGAGGTGAGTTGTTTTGATCCTTTGGTAGATATATCAACGTCAAAGATCTGGGTAACACTGTTGCCGCGCCAGCGCAGTTCATCATGCCTGTACCTTATCCTTGATACAGGAACTACCTGGATTTCATCATCGTCGCTTTCACCATCATAATCAGGATTGACATCTGCGACCGCGGCAAATCCTGTACTGTCAGGTTTCCACGAGAAATCCCTTACGCTCTCTGGCAGCGAAGTGACCATGCTAGCTTCACCCCCAGACATCGGTAATACCCAGATCTGTTTTTCCCCTTTTAAATCATCTCTCAAAAAGGCAATTGATGAGCCATCTGGTGAGAATTTAGGATTCCCGTCTGTATGACCACTCGTTAATTCCCTAGGGGCAGAATCTGAGTCCTTTATATCTTTGATCCAAAGGGAATTAGTTAACTTTTCTGACTTGATGTCCGGTTTGGAAACTCCGTACACAGTCAGGTTTCCATCAGGCGAAATGGATACTCCGGTAGGATTTGCTAGTTCATAACCGATATCCGGAGTTATTGGTTTTTGCGTCACCTTGCCCTCTCTGAAGTTTTTGTCAGTATATTTACCTTGGGACAGATATTTTTTTTGGTACAGCCTGACGCAAGGGTTCGATGTATTGGACTCCAAATTCGCAGCATGCTCCCACTATTTGAACTCCCTGATCAACCCACGCTTTTGCAGCATCAATGTAATCTTCCACGGATTCTTCATTTTCTATGGAGTGGTTATGCCATTTTGCTAAAGCGGCGGATTGCCTTCCCGCATCAGGATATACCATCACAGGGCCTGACCATTCCTTTAAAATCACTTTTACTGCCCTGTTGGCAATGGCGATTCTTGTATGGAAAATGGAGATCACATCTGGAGCAACCGGAATAGCTTCATTTACAGCTTCACTTAATGTTAAATCTTTCATGGTTCGGGATCCCTCATAAGGAGTGCCTTCTGCGATATCTGTGGTGTTCTGCTGCCCTCCGGCCATAATAGTATCCTTTGAATCGATATATGCATTGAAGCCGATCCAAACTGGTAGGCCTGTTTCCTTTGCTGCCTTCGCCTGAATAATCCTGGCTTCATTATCACGACCCATGGCTTCCACGATGAAGAAATCCACACCTGCTTCTGCCATGATGCCGGTGACCTCACCGTAGTATTGTTTTAATTCTTCAGCAGATACCTGAGGACTCGACGAAAATGCTCCAAATCCTATTTCGCCTGTTCGAGGATCTCTTCCTGTTATATGGCTGGATAATGAACCAGCAACGTATATGTCTCGACCATTGGAGGCTCTTTCCCTTGCTTCCTGAGCTAGGTGAACAGCACGGGCATTTATTTCTCTCACAAAGTCCCCATAGCCCGCGCGTTCGAGGGTTGGACGCAGAGTAGACCAGGTATTTGTGGTGATAATGTCTGATCCAGCCCTAATATGGCGTTCATGCATCTGAACGACACTCGAGGGATGAGTGTAATTTGCAGGGCCGCTCCATGCCACAAAGTCCATAGGTACCCCCATGGATTGAAGTTCAGTACTTACCGCGGCATCGTGAATTATCGTGTCTCCTCGGTCTAGTCGGGCCTTAAGATCCTTGTAGCCTGCCATTTTTCTTGTCTCCTCAGGACTGGTGGAATTACCTCCTATACATAATACCTATCGGGGTGATGTATGGCATACTCTAAAAACTAGAAATTTTGGATTCAGATGATGAAAATTACAAAAATCAATACATATCATGCAAGCGATGGTCGGCGCAATAATATTTTTGTCGAAGTGGAGACCGATCAAGGTATCACCGGAACCGGTGAGGCATATTCTATTGGACCCGATAAAAGCGTTATTTCCATGCTGTGGGAAATGGAGCCATGGTTTGTTGGCCAGGACCCTGCCCGAATTGAATGGTTACTAAGGCGTGCCAAAAATACGATGCGTTTTCCTTTAGGTCAGGTAGGGTGGTCAGCGATCTCTGCAATTGATATCGCTCTCTGGGATATTGCCGGTAAAGTTGCAGGGGTTCCTGTCTATGTTTTGCTTGGTGGTAAGACCAGGGACAAAGTTCGTGTTTACCATGCAATATATGGGGATTCACCACCTCTGTTGGCCGAAAACGCCCGGCAGCTACTTGCTGAAGGATATTCCGCCTTTAAAACCAGTCCTGTACCAAGTAATTGGAGAGAGTTGCCATGGCGAGAGGTTCTTCATATAGCTGATGAAAGAATGAGAACAATCAGAGATGCAATTGGGGATAGCCCTGACCTCGCGGTCGATGTCCATGTCGCTATAAGAGAAACTTCACAGGCTTTGGAACTTGTAAGGGTAATAACACCATATAAATTGATGTTTATTGAAGAACCAGCGGGAGCGGAATTGATCCAATCCAGCGCCGAACTCCGTAAAAATTTCCGTGTTGCCTTGGCAACCGGTGAAAACCTCTATGGCATACATCGGTTCACCGAACTATTGAATGCTGATGCCGTTGATATTATTCAACCGGACATTCTTTGTTGCGGCGGGTTCCTCGAAGCAAAAAAAATAGCTGCGATTGCCGAAGCTCATTACGTGACAGTTGCCCCTCACAACCCGCTTGGCCTCATATCCACAGCGGCGGGTGTGCATCATGCGGCTTCAATAAATAATTTCGCAATCTTGGAATGGCATGGTGATCATAAGAAGAAGAAATCAGAATTTATCAATGAATCATGGGAGCCCAAAGACGGATATTTTGAGCTGCCAACAGTCTCTGGTATAGGTATGACTTTAAACCATGAATCTATAGCGGCGAACCCCCCCCAACACTGGGATAGAGGATTTGCATCTTATAGTGACGGATCTCCAGGGTTTCTCTAAGTTGGGAGATTAATTAAGAGAGTAAAACGCTATGAAAATCACCGAAATAAAATGCCTAGTTTCAACAGATGAATCATCAGGCCATAATCTTGCCTACGTCAAGACTCTCACTGACGAAGGGATTCACGGAGTAGGTGAGGTATACCATGTTGGACCTGATATGGCCTCACCCTATTGGGTTCAGTACTTTGAGGAACAATTGAAAGGTCAGGACCCAATGGAAATTGAACGTAACTGGGCGCTTTGCTATCAAGGCGCTAGGTTTCCGATAGGTTCCTCAGGCCTGGCAGCGCTTTCCGCCATAGATCAATCTCTCTGGGATATAACAGGGAAAGCGTTTGATAAACCGGTATATGAACTTTTTGGAGGGCGGGTAAGAGATAAGATCAGGGCTTATTTTGATATTCATGGTGATACTCCGGAGCAGCTTGCAGAGGATGCCAAGTTAAACGTTGATAAAGGTTTTACAGCCCTAAAGGCAAGTCCCTTATCTCCTGCGTGGCGGGAGATGAGATGGAACGATGCCTTGGCTGATGCAAGAGAGCGATTCAAAGCTGTTCGGGTTGCGGTGGGAGACCATGTTGACGTTGGATTCGATGCCCATGCAGCCATTTTCGAGCCCATACGAGTGCTTGAACTTACTGATGTGATGATGGAATTCAATCCTTGGTTCATGGAAGAGCCTATACGGATGGAAAACAGGCATGAGATGGGAGAGTTGAGGAAAAAGATGCCTTGTGCTTTGGCAACCGGCGAATGTCTCTATACCAAATTCGAGTTATCGGAATTGATAAGAGAAAGGGGCGTGGACATTCTTCAGCCCGAGGTTTGTATTGTTGGAGGATTGACTGAGATGCGAAAGATAGCCTTCATTGCCGAAGCACACGACTTGGTGATTGCACCGCACAACCCAATGGGACCCCTTGCAACAGTATCAAATCTTCATTTCGACACCGCCACATTGAATTTTCTTGTTCAGGAATCTCGAAAATTTACCCCAGCTGAGATGGCATCAGTCACCCATGTGAGTGATGTAGTCGATGGATATTTTCCCATACCAGAAGGCCCTGGCCTTGGTATAGATATTGCCGAAGCACGGTTCCAGGAATTTCCATATAAGGCCTCTTTCCACAGAGGAGATAGGGTGAATCCGGATAATTCGATTGCTTATATCTAGGTAGGCTCAGACTAATTGTTCCTGCCTAGTGTCTTGTGAGTCTCTCGAACTGCGTTTTGCATTTCCCTCATAAGGATTGCTGGCGGCTGGGGGGCAACATTTGCATATCCGACACCGAGTTCCACTAGCTCTTGTGCAGTCAGAGGGAAAGCTGGGTGATTCATAGGCATCTGTAGTTTAGTGTTTCCAGAGCCCTTAACTTCACTGGCTATTCTCTCCACCTCTGATCGTAATTTAGGGTCTGCGGGATCGGTAACTCCCAGAGTCTGGGAAAGGTCCGTTGGGCCAAGAGCGACTAAATCGACTCCTTCGAGAGCGGCAATTTCTGATACCTCGGAAATTGCTTTTGCATCCTCAGTCATAACAGATAGAAGTATTTCTTCATTGGAAGTGCGTACGTGGTCACCCCATCCGACCGAGCCAAACCTTGCTGCTCGGGTTGATCCTGCGCCGCCCCTTGATCCCACTGGAGGATATTTGACTGCTTCAACAGCCTTTTTTGCACCTTCCAGACCGTCCACGTGAGGGATAACGATCCCTTGAGCTCCCATGTCTAAGACCCTCAATATGAAGCCGGGATCGCTATCGGCCACCCGAACTATTGGTGTTATGTCAACCAGGTCTGCAGCCACGATCATTTGTTGAACCAAGGAGAGATCAAAAGCAGTATGTTCCATGTCAATAAATACAGCATCAAACCCGGATATACCTATGATTTCCACAATTTGAGGGTCTGTGAGAGCTACGTAGGCTCCCAATGCTAATTGTCCCGAATTCATTATTTGTTTGACCCTGTTCTCTCTCAAATCACCCTCCACTGGCGCCTGAAAATTTCATTATATGGCATACTCTTTGAAAAGAAAGCAACCGATACGGTGGAGATAGTCATATGTTAGATGTACTCATACATAGCGGGACCATAATGGACGGTACTGGTAATGTCGGTTATTCAGGAGCTGTTGGGATAAGTGGAGATTCTCTATCGGTACATATGGGAGATGTCTCTCATCTCGAAGCCGTTAGAAAAATCGATGCCGCCGGCTACATCGTTAGCCCTGGATTTATTGATCTACATTCCCATGCCGGACTGACAATTTTGGGAGAGCCACATCACGACCCGAAGATACGTCAAGGAGTCACGACAGAATTGGTGGGGATAGATGGTATTTCACATGCCCCCTTTAAGACCACTGAGGAACTTGAGAGGTATATATGGTTGGACTCGGGATTAAACGGTTATCCTCCGATGCCCCCAGACTGGTTGACTGTTAGTGAACTGTTGAAAAAATACGAAAAAACTGTAGCGGTAAATGTCGCTTACATTCTGGGAAATTCTCCAGTGAGAATTTGGGGAGTGGGATGGGGTCAAAAAGAAGCAACTAAAGCTGAAATTGAAAACATGAAGTCGGTGATTAGGGAGGCGATGGAGGAAGGAGCATGGGGTATTTCTACAGGCTTGGATTACCCTCCAGGGGCGTATGCTTCCACTGAAGAATTGATTGAACTGTCTAGAGAAAGTGCAAAGCTGGGTGGTTTTTATCACACTCACACGAGGGCCAGTCTTAAAAGCAAGGGAAGACTTGAACCGTGGAAGGAAGCCCTCGAGATTGGCAGAAAGAGTGGTATTCCAGTTCATCTTACTCATTTCCGGCAAGGATTCCAGGGTGATGGCAGCCATTTGGACTACCTTGGCCTTGTGGAAGATTCCAGGGCTGAGGGAATGGATGTGACTTTTGACTGCTATACATACCCTTATTCGGGTACAACAATCACTATTGGGTTCCCTTTTTGGGCAAAAGATGGCGGCCCCGAAAGACTTATCGAGGCTCTGGAGGATGCGGATGATAGGGCCAGAATGAAAAGAGAGATCTCTGAAGATTCGATAAAGGACAACTGGTTAACCAATTTTAATCAACCAAAGAATAAAATATATGAAGGTAAATCGATCGCAGAAATTTCAGATTTAAGGAATCAAGACTCGAGGGATGCTCTTTTTGATTTATTGCTTGAGGAAAATCTGGGAATATCGACAGTTGGCCTTGGAACAAATCCGCAAACCCTTCCCGATTTTGTGTCACATCCAGCCGGTATGATAGCCAGTGACGCGATTCTTTTTGGAGATCACCCGAACCCTCGTACATATGGATGTTTTCCAGTAGTGTTGGCAGAATTTGTAAGGGCTGAAAAACAGCTTCGTTTACCAGAGGCTATTCGGAAGATGACCTCCTTTCCAGCCCAAAGGCTAGGTCTGCAAAATAGAGGGATAATTAAAGACGGATTCAAAGCTGACCTGGTCTTGTTTAATCCAGATACTGTGAAAGCTTTGGCGACAAAGGATCACCCGAAACAATACCCGGTGGGAATTGATTATGTTTTTGTAAACGGGGACGCTGTCGTGGATAGAGGTGAGAATACTGGAGCCACTCCAGGCAGAGCTTTAAGGCGAGGCAGAGGCTAAGACAATGCTTACTGATGAGATAAGGACCTTAATAGAAAATCATAGTGCGGGGATGGTTGCCACTGTCAATTCGGATGGAACCCCATCCGTCTCCCCTAAGGCCACTTTCTTAATTCTTCCTGATGGTCTTTTGGCTTTTTCCAATATCCGTTCTCCCAACACAATAAAAAATATAAAAGAGAGATCAGCTATTGAGGTGTGTTTTATTGATGTGGTAATTCGTAAATCAGCACGAATCACAGGAAAAGCAAAATATTTAGAAAAAAGTGATGCTGATCCGAATCTGATTGCAACATTTGAGCAAACATATGGAGATTATTTGGATGCGATGTCAGGATTTGTTTTGATCGATGTGAAAAAGGCTGAGTTGATACTATCGCCAGCATATGACTTGGGATTAACCGAGGGTGAATTGCGTGACGAAAATATGAATAAATTGAATAACATTTATCCTGACCAAATCGTGTAGCATTTTTATGACGACTTTGAAAAATGACATGAACTATGAGAATGAGGTTTTGTCTGGAATAAAGGCTTTATGTCAAAAGGTTTCTAATGCCACCTTTGAGCAATGCCAATTCTTGGACTGTGATTTCTCAGAATCTGAATTCATTGAATGTAGATTTATCGATTGCGAGTTTAGAGATTCAAATCTTAACGTAACTAAATTGACGGGTAGCCGGTTTTTTGAAAGTCAATTTAAAGACTGTAAAGTGACAGGAATTAATTGGACTTCACTCGACTGGACGGGCATAACTGTATCCGCCCCTATGGCTTTCGAATCTTGTGATTTGAGTTTTTCAGTATTTAATTCGCTCCACCTCCCAGGATTGACAATCAAGAATTGCAAAGCTTGGAATGTAGATTTTGAGTCTTGTGATTTAACTCACTCTGAATTCACAAATACAGATTTACAAGACGCTCGTTTTAATGGTACTAAACTGGATAAATCCGATTTTGATGGGTCAGTCAATTATTATATTGATCCATTGAGTAATTCAATTCGGCACGCAAATTTTTCTTTTCCAGAGGTAATTAACCTGCTAAAAGCCTTTGATATCAAAATTACGGGTTCCGATTAGATCAGGCATACTTCCGTAGCAGGAAACTACAATTTAAGAACACTTCGATTAATGAGAGTTGATGATTAAACTGAATCCTTCCAAAACGCCTCCATTACCGATCCTTGTCACAAGTTTGTCTGTTTCAGCCGCATTATTGGGTGATGCCATGTTGTATGTTGTTATGCCATCACGGCCTGAACTATGGCATTTAACCATAGCCCAAGTTGGGATACTTCTTTCAATAAACCGACTAGTCAGATTGCTTACCAATCCGCTGAGTTCCGTTTTTGTAGAAAGATATGGAGTGTATACCCCGTTCAGAATATCTTTGCTGGCTTCTTTGGGAGTTTTGGTGGCATATGCCTTTTCGAAAAACTTTATCGTTTTAGTTTTTGCACGTCTTCTTTGGGGAACCTGTTGGTCTGTCTTACGTCTTGTATCTCAATGGGTGGCCTCAGACCAAAGCACTGAGGAAAACATAGGTCTGAACCTCTCCAGCAATGCATCTATAATTCGAATAGGATCGATAGGCGGTGCTGTATTTGGAGGACTCCTATCTGACTATCTCGGGTACGAAGTGGCCTTTATGCTTTTTGGAATGTTCACCTTGATCGGTTTCTTTATCTGGATTCGCAGGTCCGGTTATCAACACAGGGAGAAATTAGTCAAGAAGGGGAGAAAAGCAACTGAGTTTATTGGTGTCTTGAAAGATCCCAATGTGTTAGTCCTGAGTATTTCGAGTATGCTCGCCGGGTTAGTGTTTTCAGGCCTAATAGGGGCCACTCTGGGGCATTTTTTAAGATACAAGTACGGATTAGATTTTGATTTTATTTTAATAACTTTAGGAGTGGCGACTGTCACTGGTTTTGCGTTAGGTATGAAAAGCTGCGCAGAAGTGTTTGTGGGACCCTTCGGGGGATATTTTTCTGATAACTACGGAAGATATAAGACTTTGGTTTTATCTTCAGGATTCACCTCGATAGGACTTATAGGGTTAGGAGGCTTTGACTCACTATTAGGTATTTTTTCTGTTCTTATACTGGTGTTTGTCATGGGAGTTATGTTGATGATGCAGCTTCTAACTTTGGTTGGAGTTGTCGCTAATGATGAATCCCGTTCACAGGTTTTTTCCGTTTACAATACTTTCCAAGATTTTGGTTCAGCTCTCGGTCCTCTAGTTGGACTTTCATTAATAACGGCAAACCTGTTGCCAATGGTGTACTCAGTTAGTGGCGTTTGCTTGTTCCTTTTGATATTAGGGACATGTCTATTTCTAAACAAAAGGAGACCGACATCACTTGAGACAACCTAAGGCCAATCAATTGTTAGGAGTGAAAATGAAGGATTATTCTAAACCAGTCATCATTGATTGTGACCCTGGGGTTGATGATGCTGCGGCGCTGTTTCTAGCGCTTTCCCACAAAAACCTGGATATACAAGCTATAACGACCATTTTTGGGAATGTGGGACTTCAGCAAACGACTACCAACGCGCTCAAGATTTTGGAGGTAGCTAGAAAAACTGGCGTGCCGGTGTTTAAGGGAGTGGAAAAGACATTTGATTATCGAGATCCAATCGATTCTAAAAATGTGCATGGAAACGATGGGCTTGGTAACAATTTTTTCCCCGAACCTCCTCCAGACCAATTGATGACCCAGCATGCTGTATTAGCTACGATTGATTTGGCCAAGAAATTCAAAGGTGAGCTTACGTATGTTGCTTTGGGAAGACTAACGAATTTAGCACTTGCTATTAGCCTAGAACCTTCTATTGTTAATTCCATAAAGGAGGTCGTGATCATGGGAGGGGCAATTAATGTGCCAGGTAATATTTCGCCAACGGCTTCGGCTAATTTGTTTGGCGATGTACATGGAGCGTCTGTTGTGTATAGGTCGGGAATTAACCTTACCCAAATAGGTTTGGATGTCTGTAATGAAGTGGAAATCTCTCCTGATAACCAGGAAGAAATTTGGAACCTAAAGTCTACTGTCTCCCAATTTTTGGAGAAAATTGTTCCGGTTCATAGAAGCGCTCACCAGATAGGTAATAAAATTCCAGGTGCTGCCAGGTTTAATGACATGCCTGCCGTGGGCTACACCATCGATCCAACTCTATTTAAATGTGAAACATTGCGTATTCATTTTGAGACGCTAGGGGAGTTCACTAAAGGCCAAACAGTTGTAGATCCAAAACACTTTGTTGAAGATGCGCAAAATGTTAATGTGGCAATGAAAGTGGATTCAGAGAAATTGGTGAAACTTTGGATGGATGGGATTAAAAGCTATTCTTGATCTGATGGATTGGAGATGAAAAGGATTCAGTTGTTAAAGTTGCCGATGGGGTCGAAGCTCAGGATGCAGTGTGGGCACACCTTTACATCCTAAGCAGATAAGGTGATTCAATGAATAACGAAACTGATTCTCAGTTGGCTTTGGAAAAAATATGGGCTATTAGCGATGTGGATGACTCACTCCCCCAAAATGTTAGGTTGATTGGCTTGGAACCTGTATTACCATCTGTTTACAAAACAGGTGTTGCCGCCCAGTCAACTATAGCCGCCTCAGCTCTAGCTGCTTCTGAAATGTGGAGATTTAGGACTGGCAAAACCCAAGATGTGTCTGTCGATATGAAGCATGCTGCTATAGGCTTTCGCAGCGAAAGATATACTGAAATAAATGGGGGAGATACATCAAAGACGTTCGCCAGTAGTGGAGCAGGTGACAATCCTTCTGAGGTTCACGGATTCTATAAATGTGGTGATGGTGGGTGGCTACAAATACACGCTAATTATCCGGCACATAAACAAGGGGTACTAGAGGCCTTTAATTGTGAATCGACAAAAAAAGCAGTGCAAGACACACTTTCAAAAATGACCGCCTCAGAGGCTGAGACTTATCTGACTGAAAGAGCTTTGCCGGCCGCGATGATGCGTACTCTTCATGAATGGTCTGCCCATCCGCAGGGTATGGCGGTATCTAGACTTCCTCTCATAGAAATCGAAAAAATAGGTGAAGCGGACCCTCTCAACTTCTCGGATAATCCCCAAAGACCACTCGAAGGAGTCAAAGTTTTGGAGCTTACCAAAGTACTCGCGGGCCCACTTATGGGAAGGACTCTTGCCGAACACGGGGCTAATGTTCTTTGGCTAAACGATCCCCACCTTGACGTCATCGATGGTTTGGTAATGGATATGTCAAAAGGGAAGTATCCAGCTCATCTTGATCTTAACAATGAGGTGGATAAAGACACATTTACGAGGCTGGCTAGATCAGCTGATGTGTTCATCCAAGGGTACAGACCTGGAAGCATAGCCTCCAAAGGCTTTTCACCTCACGATATGGCGGAAATTCATCCAGGTATTGTTTGTGTAGAGATTTCAGCGTTCAGCCATGAAGGCCCATGGTCGAATAGACGTGGGTTCGACAGTATCGTGCAAACCGTCAGTGGTATCGGTAGGGAAGGTGGAATTGCAAAGAACCAAGAAGGTATGGTGCATTTACCTTGCCAGGCTCTGGATCACGGTACCGGTTATCTCGGTGCCTTTGGTGCGATGGTTGCACTCCTAAAACAAAGACGAGAGGGTGGCAGTTGGAGGGTTCGTTTATCACTCGCACAAACAGCTCATTGGCTAAAATCACTAGGTCGGATGAATGAAATCACATCTCCCGACATTGAAAGGTCTGATATTTCAGAATATTTAGGTGAAGTTGAATCATCATACGGAAAAATTACCTTTACTAAGCCTGTAGCACAACTTTCTGAGACGCCGGGGTTCTGGGCATTACCACCATCTCCCTTTGGCTCTTACGAACCCATGTGGCACTAGGTCTTTGTAAGGCAAAAACCCTGATGAAATGTGTTACATTTCCTGAATACTGACATTACTAGGAAAAGGATTAATTATGGAGCAGCGGCAATTAGGAGACAGTGGTCTTTATACATCCGCCTTAGGGTTTGGCACCTGGGAGATGAGCACCACAATGTATGGGCATATTGATATTAAAGAGGCCAGTGATGCCGTCGGCGCTGCGATTGATCACGGAGTGACTTTGTTTGATACCGCGGAGGTTTATGGCCCCTATCATTCAGAAGAACTTTTAGGTAAAGCTCTGGGGCAAAAGAGAAAAGACATAGTCCTAGTTAGCAAAGTCGGTTTTGAATATGACGATGATGGGAAAAATGTTGGTAGAAATTCCAAATACGATAATGTAATTTCCTGTGCTGAAGGTTGCTTGGAGAGATTAAATACAGATTTTCTTGATTTGCTTCTAATACATTGGCCGGATCACGACACACCATTTGAAGAGCCAATTCGTGCGTTGGAAAAATTGAAAGAGGATGGCAAAATTCGACATTACGGCGTCTCAAATTTCACCCCAGAGATGTTGGGTGAATGTGAAAAATACGGCCATATAGCGGCAAATCAAGTCGGATATCACATGTTTGATCGCCGCATGGAGTCGGCCGTCCTCCCTTATTGCAAGGAGAACAATATTGGGTTTATGGCATATGGCACACTTGGATTTGGGCTCCTCTCTGGTGCTTTCACATCTGGAACTACATTTGGAGAAGGTGATTGGAGAAGTAGTGGCATGGCTTTCCGGCTTCCATTATTTCAAGAGGAAGAATTCGCAAAAGAATTGAAGGTGGTTGATAAACTGAAGACTATCGCACACGACCACGGTAAATCAGTAGCACAAATGGCCATCGCTTGGACATTGGGGCATCCTGCGGTATCAGTTGGATTGGTTGGGGTGAGAAACGAAAGGGAACTTAAAGAAAATGTGGCTGCCGTGGATTGGAAGCTCAGTGAGGAGACAAGGAAGGAAATTGATGCAGTCTTTGCAGATGAGGAAGTGACAACGCACATAAATACTGATCAGGCAATATAAGGGTCTGAGCGGAGACATCGGCAGCTCGGTTGGATTTCTCAGCTAATGAAAAACTATGGGTATATGAGTGAAATGGATGCATCCATATAAGTGCGGATACGCAGGTATAATTACTGTTGTAATTGGGTGCCTGCTGCATATAGTATTTTATGAATGCCAAAACATTGTTTTAGGCAATGATAATTAACATCATATGAGGATATTTTAGTATGCCGTATTCTCTCAGCCTTCTTATAAAGCCAGTTGAATCTGTTCTCCTGACGAGCCTGCTTGCCTTACTGTTTGTGATTGCAGGATGTGGAGAACCTGCGGTTGGACGGGCTGTAGGGGTGGATTCATCTGAACCTCCCTCACAAGAATTAGCCTCAGTCCCCTTACCAGGAGTTTTGACTCCTCCTTCTACCCCAGAAATTCAACCCCCAGCAACTTCAGAGCTGAAACCAGCTCCAACTTCCAAACTTGACCCAACCAAGACTGCCGTGACCATTCTGCCTACCAAGGTGCCTGCTATACCAGAACCCACCAAGGTGCCTGCTATACCAGAACCCACCAAGGTGCCTGCTACACCAGAACCCACCAAGGTGCCTGCTACACCAGAACCCACCAAGGTGCCTGCGAACCATTTTAGTGAATATGGTTTTGTTATCTCATTAGATGAAGATACCGACTTGTTAGACTCCAATCTCTCTGTGACGGGCCTCCTTTCAGAAGATGCTGAAAAGGACCAGGGTTTAATGACCTTTGAATATAATGGGGCTGATATTGCCCTGTCATGGCTACCTCAAGGCGATCTAAATGCTGTAGATTTGGTTGATCTTGGATACTCTTTGTTGGTTGACAGCCAACCTGGGAACGAATTTATTCCCTTCGCTCAAGGCGACATAGAAATTGATGGAGAATTAGGAAGTTTCGGAGGACTAGTTGTCTCCGATTCTGGTGGTATAGAAGCTGGGGGTGGTCTTATAGGTGGTTGGACATGTGAAACTCAAAATATTGCTTTTATTTTAATGGTTACGAGCCCTGACTCCACCGTATTACAGATAAGGTTTGACCGGATGATATCCGGCTTTGAATGCCCATAAAAAAGACATAAAAAAGAATTGAGGGATAGAAAGATGCATAGACTGTTGATTGTTACTGCGGTACTTCTGTTTAGTATCTCCAACTTCGGTTCAATAAATGCCGCCGATCCACCGCCTCCACCTCCTCAAGGTCCAGCTCCAGCTTCAGCTCCACCTCCTCAAGGTCCAGCTCCAGCTCCAGCTCCGGCTCCAGCTCCAGCTCCGGCTCCAGCTCCAGCTCCGGCTCCAGCTCCAGCTCCAGCTTCAGCTCCACCTCCTCAAGGTTCAGGTTCAGCTCAGGCTTCAGCTCCACCTCCACCTCCTCAAGGTCCAGCTCCAGCTCAGGCTCCAGGGGGTGCAGCTGGAAATCAGCAGGGCCAACAGGGGCCAGGCCAGCAAGGTAAGCCAGCAGGCCAGCAAGGTCAGCCAGCAGGCCAGCAAGGTAAGCCAGCAGGCCAGCAGTCTGGACCCACCCCGTCACTTTTTGCTGCGAAAGGAGATTTCAAAAATTCAACCAAAGACGATATGAAAAACATGGATAAGGAAACCATGGCGGGTCTTGATAAACAGCATTTTAAGGGTATGAATCGGGAGGCGATGTCTGGTTTCAGCAAAGACCAATTCCAAAATATTTCCAAGGAAGCGATGGCTGGTCTTGATAAGGATCACATCAAGAACATAGGCAAAGAAGCGATGTCTGGTTTCAGCAAAGACCAATTCCAAAATATTTCCAAGGAAGCGATGGCTGGTCTTGATAAAGATCACATCAAGAACATAGATAAAGCAGCCATGGGTGGTTTCAGCAAAGACCAATTCCAAAATATTTCCAAGGAAGCGATGGCGGGGTTAGATAAAGATCACATCAAGAACATAGATAAAGCAGCCATGGGTGGTTTTGATAAGGGACATTTCCAAAAGATGGACAAGGAAGCTGTGTCTGGATTTACTGGGGATCAACTGGCGAACATAGAATTTGAAGCTATGGGAGGTTTTAATAAAGACCATCTAAAAAATATAGAAGATATATCTGTGTCAAAATTGAAGAAAGAGCATCTGGAAAATCTAGATCCTGACGCTGCCGAGGGGCTTTCCGGGGGTCACATCAAGAATTTGGATCCCGATGCGGTCAAAGGATTTAACCGGAAACATATGAAGAGGATTTCTCAAGAAGCCTTGGCTGACATCAATGTCGAGCAGGTTAAGAACCTCAACCAAGGCTCGAAGGAAGGTTTAAAGGATAGTGTTTCTTCATTTGAGAGTTTTGATATTTCGGTGAAAAAAGAACTCGTTAAAGATAAAGTCAGATTATTAGGAGGGGTCGGATCGTTCTCCGAATTCATTACACAAAGAATGGATTCTGACCCTGGAGCCTCCGATCAAAAGGCAGAATCTGGATGGGATTTAGAGGTACTAAACAAAGTAAAAAATGCCTCCGCAGACAAAGGGACCGTTGGTTCTACCAGTGCTGAAATAAAGGGAATTTTTGGTGGAGACAGCAGTAAAGGAAATGTCTTGGAGGAAGGGGCAACATCTCGGATCAAAGCCAAATTCGGTAAGCTCAAGATATTCAAAGCTGATAAGTAGTCTAATTTGAGGAATGAATTTGCTTTTGCTGAAGCGGTTAAATTATTTTTCTGTCCTTCCTCGATTTGACATGAAAGTAAAGGAAAGGTAAAGTTTGCGCCCAATGAAACCGCACGAATTAAGTCAGGATTACAACATAACTTTCGCGCATATGATGTGTTGCGTTATGGGAAGCTGTATGACTTGATTCAGCGGGGAATCGATAAAACAAAACCCCTCCTGAGTCATTAGGCGGGGTTTTTTTTTGCCCAATGGATTTATTGAAAGTTCAGATATTTAAATCAGATGAAGTTCCAAAATTTAAGGAGATACCATGAGTGAACAGAGATTTGAAACCTTGCAATTACATGCCGGTCAAACCCCAGATCCAACGACTAATGCACGCGCTGTCCCAATATATCAAACGACTTCCTATGTGTTTGATAATGCGGAACATGGAGCTAATCTTTTCGCGCTGAAAGAATTCGGGAACATTTATACACGCATTATGAATCCCACCACAGACGTGTTTGAGAAAAGGGTAGCCGCATTGGAAGGGGGAGTGATGGGACTGGCGACTGCTTCAGGACAGGCATCTCAATTTGCTGCAATTGCAAACATGATGCAGGCTGGAGATCACATGGTCTCCACCTCATACCTCTATGGTGGTACCTACAATCAATTCAAAGTGCAATTCCCAAGATTGGGCTTAGACGTAAGTTTTACGGACGGTGATGAACCCGAGAAATTCGAACCATTAATTAAAGAGAATACAAAGGCTCTTTATGTTGAATCTATGGGTAATCCAGAATTTAATATTCCAGATTTTAAGGCCCTTTCTGAATTAGCACATTCCCATGGGATACCTTTGGTTGTAGATAATACTTTGGGAGCTGCGGGAGCTCTTATAAGGCCGATTGACCATGGCGCAGATGTAATCGTCCAAAGTGCGACAAAATGGATAGGAGGCCATGGGACCAGCATTGCTGGGATAGTAGTGGATGCCGGGACATTTGATTGGGGTAATGGGAAATTTCCCCTCTTTACAGAACCCAGCGAAGCCTATCACGGTTTGGTCCACTGGGATGCATTTGGTTTTGGCAGTGATATTTGCAAAATGCTGGGGGTTCCTGAAGACAGAAATATAGCTTTTGGACTAAGGTCTAGGATAGAAGTCCTTAGAGATTATGGTGCTGCGATTAGTCCTTTTAATTCATTCCTATTGCTTCAAGGTTTAGAGACATTGTCTTTGAGGGTGGAACGGCATGGTACGAATGCTCTTGATCTCGCTAAATGGTTGGAATCTAACCCAAAGGTTGAATCCGTAAATTATCCTGGATTGGATTCTAGTCCATATAAAGCGGCTGCTGAGAGATATCTGGAGAGAGGATATGGTTCAATGCTGACTGTAAGTCTCAAAGGTGGTTACGAAAATGCAGTTAAATTTATTGATAATCTTCAATTGGCAAGTCACCTGGCCAATGTAGGAGATGCCAAAACATTGGTAATTCATCCTGCTTCAACGACTCATCAGCAGTTGTCTGAAGAAGAACAATTATCTTCGGGGGTTGAGCCTACAATGGTTAGAGTCTCTGTAGGGCTCGAGCATATCGATGATATTAAAGAAGATTTCCAACAAGCTTTGGATTCTATAAACTAGGGGATTATAGAGTCGCATGATCTTTTCTAAAGGTCATGCGACTCTAAATTAGCCTCAAGGTGTGTAATGGCTCTTGTAGTAAGACCGGATTATCACGCAATACCTACCATAGAAAAAAATGGCCTAAACTGGATTTCAACAACGGAATCCGTCAGGCAGGGCCAAAAACCATTGCGTATCGGAATATTGAACATCATGCCTCTTGGTGAGCAATATGAGATGAACATATTGAATCCTTTGGGCTTGTCTCTTGTAGATATCGAACCTGTGTGGATAAAGCTTGAATCTCACTCGTATAAAACATGGCCAGAAGGCCATGTTGAACGTCTGTACGCTACTTATTCTGAGGCTGTCCAAGAAAAGAAGCTGGACGGACTAATAGTGACTGGGGCCCCAGTTGAACACCTGGATTTTGAAGAAGTCAATTATTGGGATGAAATATCGGATCTTATTGGAGATGCGAAAGAGAATTCCCATAGTACCTTAGGCTTGTGTTGGGCCGGTTTTGCACTTGCCAAACTTTCAGGGGTTGAAAAAATAACCTTTGAAACAAAATTATTTGGAGTTTATGAATTGGATAATTTGACCTTTAATCATCCGATCATGGGGGCCCTGGATGACAAATTTGTATGTCCGCAGAGCAGGTTTGCTGGTTTTGAAGATCAAGCGGTGGTAGAAGCTGTTACTAGAGGGGATGTCAATGCTTTGGCATATGGAAGGGAATCAGGCTACACGATTCTTGAGACCCCTGATCATAAACAGTTAATGCACATAGGACACCCTGAATATAACAAAGGACGTCTGGCCTATGAAGCTAGGCGCGATCAAGGAAACCCGAAGATACCCAATATTGAAAATTTTGACTTCGACAAGCCATTGAATAGATGGCGTATGCATAGAAACACTTTTTTCCAAAGATGGATTAATTTTGTCACTCAAGAATCCAAAAGCTAGGCTAAATGACCCGATGCTAATAATCTAAGACTTGATATACCCAAACTTGATGCATAACGTCAGGTTCTCCAACGGGCAACGGTCTGAATTCTTCACTAACCTCTATAACTTTCCAGAAATTTTTCGTTACCATCTCTTCTTGTTTTTCTTTGAATCCATTATTTAAATACACATCAGTCCGTATTGTGAATACAATATACCCGTTGGGTTTTGTGATTCTCACCAGTTCGTCAAAGGATTCAGGGGTGGCATGCCCTAGGGTCATTACTCCCACACTGATCACGGCGTCGAATACAGCAGAATCATAATCCAGAGGTTCACCAAGGGTCATTTGATCAAGCTGTGTGTAAACACCTTTCCGGTCAGCCTGTTCCAGCATACCTCTCGACATATCCATTCCAGTTAAATTTTGAAATCCGTGTGTAGCTAACGCCACGCCAACTAGGCCGGTTCCTGCTCCGGCATCAAGCACGAACGAGCCGGGCCCAATATGTTTGGCTAGGAAATCGGCGGCTGTTTTGGGTGCAGTCCACCCGAAATCTTCTGTCAAATCTTTATCGTAATCTTTGGACCACTCGTCGTACCTTTTAGTTAATTCTGAGTTATTCCTTGAGGAATAAACCCATTGGACCCGGTTCTGATTTTGTTCCGGCATTTATGTCCTCAAATATTCCTAATGTGGTTTTACTATACTTATCGGTTAGGTTAACAGAATGTGTCTTCATGATTTCTTTTACTATGTAAGTTGATGTATTAACATGAGTCACGTTTGATAGGAGGAACAATGAAAATAGGTATTAGTATGAGTGCGACGGCCTCGATGGGAGATTTCGGGGCAATAGCCAGTAAGATTGAAGATTTAGGTTTCGATTCAGTATGGTTACCAGAGCATCCGGTAATGCCTGTAAATCATAAATCTGTCTACGGAGGAACTCCTGATGGATCAATCCCGAAGCAGATGTATCTCGGGGTCAACCCCTTGATTGCTCTTTCTAGAGCGTCATCTGTAACCACAAATTTAGGAATCGGAACGGCCGTCAATTTAATTACAGAACATAATCCTTTGGACTTAGCCAAACTAATAGCTACATTGGATTTTTATTCAGGTGGTAGGTTTTTATTTGGAATAGGTACGGGATGGTTTAAAGAGGAGGCTGAAATTATGGGGGCTGATTTTGATCACAGATGGACCCAGGCTAGAGAATATGTTTTAGCTATGAAGGAAATTTGGACCAAAGAAGAGGCTGAATTTCATGGTAAATATATAGATTTCCCTCCCATAATTTGCAATCCTAAACCAGCTCAAGATCCTCACCCACCGGTGTTGTTGGGAGGGAACGCCAAAAATGTTTTGAAACGGGTAGTAAAGTGGGGTGATGGATGGCTTCCTATTAGACTATCTCCCGAAGATATTATTGAGGCCAAAAAAGAGCTTTTAAAACTTTGTGATGTTGAAGACCGGGACCCTTCTACCATTCAAATAACTATGCATAGTCTTCCTTCGGATAAAGGATTGATTTCGAGATTTGAAGAGGTCGGGGTCGATAGGGTGCTTGTGGGGGTCGCTTCTGCAACACAAGAAGAAATTTTTGAGGAGCTGGAAGCGATTGCCGAATCTATTTTGGTCAATATTTGATTATGTGGCCTAAGAATGAAAAGCAAAACCAGCTTTTGGAAAAATCCCAAAAAATAGCAAAGTACATATCTCCGACTTCTTTGAAACATGACCGTGATGGTTCATTTCCGCATGAGCATTTCCAATTTATGCGCGAAGTAGGATATCTAGCGGCAGCCGTTCCGGAAAGTTATGGTGGTCCAGGCTATGGGTTGACTGATATTCTTCTAGCCCAATTTGAAATTGGTACTGGGGATGGCTCTACTGCCTTAGCGGTAGGTATGCACCATATGGTGGTTGGAGCCGAGGCGATTGCCAGAAAATGGCCCGATACAATAAGGAAAAGAGTCTTTAGTGAAGTGGTTTCACGTGGTGCCCTCATTAACAACATTGCCTCTGAACCAGACTTGGGCTCACCTCAAGGGGGAGGAAGACCCTCCACCACCCTAATTCCTAAAGGGGAAGGCGAGTGGGATTTGGAAGGACGCAAAACTTGGTCCACATTGGCTCCGGAGTTAACATATGCCATAACTTTTGCAGCTGTGGAAGACGGGACGGGTGATACTGCACGGGTGTTGCAGAGGATGGATGCCAAAGGGGTTTCCGTAGAAGAGACTTGGGATTCAATGTCAATGCGCTCAACTGGATCTCATGACATCATTTACAAAGCCGTAAGGGTCAGGGATGAGGATTTTCTATTCAGATCGAAGCACAAGAGTTCTAACGGTGACCCGATTGGGGGCTCAGCTTGGTTTCCTCTCATGACGAGTGCCGCAAATTTAGGGGTTGCAAATGCAGCTCGAAATTATGCAATAAATTTTGCCATGAATCGAAAGCCAACGGGTGCATCGGGTCCGATATCAAAAATACCTCACGTCAGGGATCAAATCGGTCGTATGGAGTCCAAACTCATCATATCTAAAAGAGCTCTATTTTCTTTTTCAGAAGACTGGGAGAATTACCCTGAATCCCAACCAGAGCTTTTGCGGGAAATCGGTACTATTAAGACAAAATCCATCGATTCAGCGATAGAAATTACCGATCTAGCGATGAAGGTAGTCGGAGGAGTAGGATTAGAAAAATCGCGCCCACTTGAACGATATTTTAGAGATGTCCGGAGTGGGTTGTTTAATCCTCCTATTGAAGGTAGGGCTTTGGAACAATTAGCCTCGGAAATATTAGATTAGCCTAGTATGGAGTAATTACATGCCAATCCGCTTTATCCAAATGGCAGACCCTCAATTTGGGATGTTCTCTTCCATTAGCAAGTTGACGGAAGAGGAAGCAATTTCAAGGTCGCGTGAAGGATTGACCCTACGCTATGTGGAACAGGAATTTGATGGGTTTGCACCTGAAACAAAACTATTCACAAAGGCTATTAAGTACGCGAATGAATACAAACCTGATTTTGTAGTTATATGCGGAGATATGGTCAATGAAGCAGACTCAGATGATCAGAGAAAGGAACTGTTTAGGATAACTTCTCAATTAAACAAAGACATCCCGATCTACTGGGTGGCTGGGAACCATGATGTTGGTAATACTCCAACCCCAGAGACCTTGAATAGCTACAGAAAATTATTTGGTGAAGATAATTACTCATTTCAAATCGAAAATTATTATTTCATCACCATTAATAGCTCAATATGCTCGGACCCTTCCCTAATCCCCGGGGAATGGGATTCATTAATTGGGTTTTTAGAAAATGAACTCGAGAAAGCATCAAATATGGATGCAACCCATAAAATAGTTTTCCTTCATCACCCCTTGTTTTTAGAAACCCCAGATGAGCCAGATAATTATTTCGTTATCCCTTTCCCGAGGAGGCAGGAAATTATCTCTCTTTTGGATCGAAATAAGGCCTCTGCCGTGTTTTCGGGCCATCTTCATAGAAATAACTATCGAAACCTTAAGGGGATCGAATATGTTTCGACAGGCCCGGTTGGATATCCATTAGCCCACGACCCATCCGGTATTAGAATTGTCGATCTAGACGGTACGGGGTTAAGGCACCATTATTTGAGTTTGGAATAAACGGGATTTGCTTGAAATGGCATGATAACAGTTCATCTTCATATAAAATTAAAAGGAAATTGCGAGTAGTCCTAGAATGTCAAAATTTCGGGAACTTATTGGACCGGTCCCTAGGATTAGATTGGGTCGCATCTACTATCCCAAAAGACCTTAGATTTCTGGGTTTGCCTGGGGAATAACCGAGATCACATCTTATTATCCCCCAGTCAGCGATCAGCCTACCAAATGTTTTTCTAGAACCTTAGGGTCAAACTCTACTCCTAGACCTGGCCCTGTGGGAATTTCTATATATCCATTCTCAAAGACTATAGGATCCCTAAATATTTTCTTATGCAAAGATCCTTGGTTTGCTTCAGCAATCATAAAGTTTGGGGAACAAGTAGCCACCTGTATGGCCGCTGCGGCTGCCACGGGCCCACAATACATATGAGGTGCAATTACTGCATAGCTTGCCTCTGCCATAGCAGCAACTTTTTTCCCTACTAATATTCCTCCTGCTTGACCAATATCAATCTGAATAATCTGTGCCGCCTGCTTTCTCAATAACTCAGAAAACTGAAAGATAGTGGCTAACCTCTCACCAGTAGCAATTGGAATGCTAGTATGAGCAGCTACTCTAGCCATCTCGTCTATATTTTCAGGTGAAACAGGTTCTTCAAACCAAAATGGTTGGTATGGTTCTATCGCCTTTGCAACTCTTATTGCACTGTAGGTCGTTAACTGTCCATGGGTACCTAGCCCAACCTCAAGTTCATCGCCTACAGCAGACCTTATACTCTTGAAAATATTTTCCGCATAAGTTATTTCTTTTAAACTTATATCTCTAGGAACACCAGTTATCGGATGAAAAGGATCAAACTTACATGCAGTATTACCTTCTTTGAGTAACTGCTCCGCAACAGCTCCTGCATTTTCAGCTTTCCCTTCGGGTATAGGCGGCATGTAAGCATACGCTCTGAGCTTATCCCAACACTTCCCACCAAGCATATTGTAAATTGGTTGATTATTAGCTTTACCTACAATATCCCATAAGGCCATCTCTATTCCTGATATAACCATCCCGAAGTGTAGACTGGGTAATCTGTAATCATGTCTACCGGCATACATATCGTAGTAAATCTTTTCAATATTGAAGGGATCTTGACCTATAACAAAAGCCTCAACAGTTTCGTGAACTAACTCTATTTGAGATTTAAAATCCTTCCAGGTCATTTTTCCAGTGAAAGAGCTTCCAGTGAGTTTTTCTCCGATTCCCACTATTCCTTCATCGGTAGATAGTTCCAAAATAAGGAAGTATTTACCGCCAACGTACCATTGTTCAGTTTGGCCGCCTCCGCCAGTTCTTACTCCTGCTTCATTTTCGATAACATAAGTCTTTACACCTGTTACTTTCATAGGTTCTCCCGTTTTTCCAAAATTCACGAAGTCAAACGACCTTATATTGGGTTGGGTTTAGTGTCAATATCGTCTATTTGAGGATTAATGGTGAGTGTCAGTTGATTTCACCAGTGCCAGCTTTCCAAGGCATTAGTCCATTCGTTACTCTTTGAAATCAGCCGAGTTTTAGTACGCTCTATGACAACCACCGTCAGGATAATCAATACGCCCACTCCCAAAGCCACCAACGCCCCGTTCAAACCTGATAGTAGGAAAGCAACTTGATAAAGGATATTGAGTATGAATGTTAATATTCCGCCGATAAAGACGGTTTTGAATTTTGCAAACAACCCCCATAGTGTTAGTAACACACCTTCAATCCCAGTGAGTAGCACAAAGAAAAGAACGTTTTCTTGTGAATATAGTGAAGACTGGAGAAATGAAGAGCAACCTAAGATTAGAACCCCCAGTATATTGGCTGTGGTACTAAGGTTCGGTTTTGCATTACTTCGCCGAACCTCGAAGAAAGCTAAAGTTAAGAGATATAAGCCTGCAGGAATAGTGTAGTACTGGATACCTGATAAATCTCTTCCAAGTACTTGTATATACCAGCTAATTAATAAAGAAATTGCCGCAATGTAACCATTGGTCAAATTGCGCTCATTAATTGCTTTCCCAAGATAGAGTAATCCCAAGATGGAAATAACTGATGTTGGGACAAGTAAATTTTCACCAGATCCTTGGAATTCAAAGAGGAAAGATAAAAACGTGAATCCTGCGGCAAATAATGCTGTGCGGTGAGCAGAGTTGTTTAGAGGATTGATCCATATTGCTAGATGAGGTTCTGTCCTAAAGGTGAGAAATTTTCTGATCCCGATTGCGAGCCACCAAAAAACAAAACCTTGTATTGCCCATCCCACCGCTCGTGTCCCCCAGGTGCCTCCGACAATTCCGATTGCAAAAATATTTACTAGGAATATCAAGCCCATAGTGAGATAGGGTATGAAGCGGGATTTACTAATTGTAGCGACTAAAATAGAAAGTATGGCGTATATCACACATACAGTTAACCCCTCCCAGCTATCCCAAGTGTCCCAGCCAGATAACGCAATACTGAGTAGGGCATCGAAAAGTACAGCCATACCAACTGGAACATAAATTGGTAGCAAGGAGCGATAGTTTCTGTTGTTGGAATTGAGTTCGTTCTGGAAACATAGGGAGATAAAGAGGGCATAAAATACAGCGAAAGCAGAAAGTAGTAATCCAGCGACATTAGTACTTATTTCAAATTCGGAATAGGTTAATGTTGTGTAAACGGCAGCATGCATTGCCACGGAACAAAGATAAAGCCATATACGGTTTTGGCCTCTAATAACTGCCAATCCAAATCCTGTCGAACTAATCCACCAAACTACAGGTACGAAAAATGGCAACCAGGATTGAATTTCAAAAACAAATCGAAGTACGGAAATTATCCATATGGGTATTAGTAACATGGCAGCAAATTTTGCGACGATATGAAATTTAGATAATGAGATAGACCGTTCAGGCATCACCTTATTAAAGGTTAATTTTGGTGGTAGCCGTAAGAATAACTTTAAGGAGACCAACTTAGGTTTGATGTAGGCATGGCGTAACAACTTTGAAACCGACAGTAGAGACAGAATGATAATTGGCAGAGTAGTCACATAGGATTTGGTAACTATTCCTGATAGCTCTCCTTCCTGATCCTGTGGCAGCGATAAAATTAGAGAGGTGAATATAAGTAAAATTGACCAAGAAATAACTCCAGTGGCAGTGTTGAATTTGCCTTTGATCAACCGCAAGCCCAAAAGCCCGGCTGCGGCAAGTAAGGCTGCTACCAATGGGCGGAAAGGCTGTGTATCGCAAAATCCACAGTCAATGAAAGATATCGATAAATACTCTGGGATTGATGATAAGAAATATAAGCTGCCTGCTATGAGAGGTAGGACTGGGATCCACAGCCAAAGAGTTCCTTGCCATTTATTGGCCATCCAAAAAGCAATTATAGCTCCTATGATCATGCTGGTTACACTTGTCCACGTAGGAACATCGGAAGGCATAGAAACGAAAATGATTGTAAGGAGAGAAACCAAAAACCAAGGACGAAGTATCGGCCACTCTCGTTCTATTTTATTTAATTCACTAAACCTTAGTTTGAGACCTATATAAAAATATATAAGTCCGATTGGGCCGAGAATTATTTTGATGTACGGGGCGGTATGGCCTATCCAGCTATAAAAAAACAAATACGCGGACACAGGGAGGAACAATGCGGCTACATGCTCTAGCCAACGAACTCCGCTGAATCTAATGCCTAAAACGCAGCTGACTGCTGTTAGAAAGAAAGAAAAAGCTATTGGGCCAGGATGTTGAACTGAATTTCCAAGATAATTTGCGGTGAGAATGAGAGGAGATGTAATTCCTATCGCAAGCGCTGTCCATAACAGTTGATCTATAGCATTAGTTTGATTGAGGCTATAAATATATTTTCTCAGACACAGAATAATCAATGCGATTAAGGGTAGTGCGACGATTGCCCATTCCCATAATTCCCACCTATTCCCAAATGAGGCAATAATTAAAACTGAGGTTATGGTAGATAATATTGCGGCACCTTGTGTCAATATATGACCTTGGTATCTGTATGCAAGAATAAGCCATATAGGTGTTGCTATCCCGCCGACCATCAGCCATGCCAATGGCTGCAAATTTATTTGTAGGTCAATCCCTGGTATTCGGGGATATTCCGTAAGAGGATCAAATGTCAGATAAGCAAGCATTCCAGCGGCGAATATGGACCACACAGCACCAATAGTAATAAAGGCAAGGCCAGATAGATGAAGACCAATCTTCCATTTCACTATGTGGCCAATCATGATGAAAGCCAGCATTTGCCCCGTTGCTAACAAAACCAAATAAGGTCGCAAATTTTGATCTGACCACCAATTTACTAATAGAACTAGTGAACTTACTGTCATAAGTAATATTCCCAGGCCAAGAAAAGTGGACATGGCATTTTCTGAGAAAAGAGTTGTCCAAAGGCGAGACCAACCAAAGAATGGTGGTCTCGATTCTTCTACAACCGACGAATCTGTGCTTTCTAGGTTTGGCTGAGGGCTAACGGTGATCCTTTTGGATTCGTTATCTGATGTGATCTCAAGGTCATGGGACCTTATGATATCCAATAATCCTGAATCTGATTGGGGCCAATTGTCTGACTCTAGAACTTCCTGTAATAAATTAGACAAATACTCGATCCGAGTTGGAGTTTTAAATTTAGATTCAGATTCGAGGATATGATTTAAAGATATCAGGAGTTCTGATTTACGATTTTCAAGGTTAGCCTTGATATCATCGAGCGCTTCTTTTTCAGAGCTTCTAAGGGCATCTATAGAAAAAAATACGTTCCGTAATTCTTCCAGAACCATATTAAGAGTGGTGTTTGGGGTCGACATGGGTTTTCTTAGATGTTCTTCTGGGGTAGTTGAAACAGAATGGCTAGAGATATTTTCTGTAGTTAAACTGATCCCGCAACTTGTACAGAATAGATTCGAACCAGGGTTGTCGTGACCGCAGTTTTCACATCTAGCCATATGATTGTCCTTCGTCTATTTTCAACAGCCGTGATCTTGAAACCACTTGGAACCATTATTGCAAGAAAACGAACCGGGGCTATGCGAATTTTGGAACAATTATTAAGAAGATTACTAATGTTAAATACTGTACCCGGTGGGTTGCACTAAACCAGGTGGCTTTTCTTGCGGATTTAATCAGAGATAGCTATGAGATAGGAGGACAAGCCAGCGGATCCTGATTCGAACCTCTCATAATATTGATTTGATGGACCCATGGACATTCCCTTATGAAATGTTTCCGTATCGAGCCATTTTTCCCCATCTTTTGCTAAAAAAACTATTCGGTCCAAATCAATAGATTCTGATTCTAACCATTCTTTATTCAAATCAAAAGCGATCACTGTGAAAATGTTCTCATCCACACCGAATTTGAGATTAAGTTCGAGAGAACGCAAAACAAGAACATCATCAGGAACATTTTCAATCTCATCACCTTTCAGGTCGGTTAATGTTATTGAATCTGACTGCCCGAGATTAGCCTCGAATAGAGACACTTTTGAAATGTGAGAAAGACCTGGATCACTTGGCCAGGGGAACTCAACCAAATAGGCTAGTTCATCAATTTTCACCAAAGAAAAGTCCTGCAGGTCCGATATATCGGCATTTTCAATGTCTGGTTCCTTAAGGGCTTCCACGTTCTCTTTTGGGGCCGTTTTTCCTGCCGATCCAGATACCCTCGGTTGAATTGAAGATTGTGTGATAACGACAGGAGCAGGTTCTGGCGATCGGTCCACCGGAACTTGTTTATCACCCTCAAAAACAGATTCAGATTTTCCGGGAACAAGTTCATCAAGATTCCTAAATTGGTTCAGTACTTTCTCTGAGTTTACGATCAAAAATATAACAGCAGCGGCAAGGCTCATTGCAGCAACAACTCTTGACCATTTTGACGGCTTCAAAATAACTTCTACAGGCAGCGAGAATTGATTGCTATTCTGGGTCGGCGGTGGAGTTGTTGCCATTTCCGGTGTGGTACTTTGAGGGGAAGTTGTTATTGGCGTGTCTTGAGGTGTGGTGCCGCCAAAAAGGGCTCGCAGGGTTGTCGAGAGTTCGTGTGCGGTCTGGTATCGGTACACAGGATCTTTCGCAAGACATTTCATTACGATTGATTCAAGACTTTTAGGTATGTTTAGAGAAGATTCGAAAGGAGGAGGCTGTTGGTTTAGGTGGGATTCTATGAGCTCTTGATAGGAGCCTTGGAACGGTGGGTGACCATTCAGCATTTCGTAAAAAGTTACTCCCAGAGAATATATATCCGATCGTATATCAGAAGAATTTTCCCTTCGACATTGTTCTGGGGACATATATATCGGGGTGCCTACCGTATCGGTGGTGCTTATGAGATCCGAAGCACGAGCAATACCGAAATCCGTAACCTTTGCCATCCCTTCCGGAGAGATAAGTATGTTGTGTGGCTTTATATCTCTATGAACGAAACCATTTGTGTGAGCATGTTCCAATGCCTCTGCCGTGTGAATGGCTATTTGACTAGCCCTGGGTGGAGATAAGGCCCCATTTTTGTGAAGAATTTTGTCTACGCTGTTCGGTAGATATTCCATAACGATACAGGCGTAATTGTTTTCTATTTTGAAATCGTATACGGTGGCTATATTCCTGTGTATAAGATTTGCCGCTAGACGGGCTTCTGTCATGAATCGTTCAGCAAAAGCCTCTTCCTCAGAAACAATCTGATTCATTACTTTTACTGCGACCTGTCTTTCCAAGACGGTATCTTCGGCCAGGTAAACAGTTGCCTGTCCACCAACGCCGACTCGTTCTTTTAGGTCGTATCTATCAATACGTTCAAGCATATTGTTAGAAATATATCAAAATTTAAGAAAGGAAGTTAAGCTGATCCTGATATTTGGGGTTTTTTAGGGTGACTGCTATTGGGAAGGAGAGTCGGAGAAATCGGTTACTCCAGGGGCACCGAGCCACCACTTAATTGTCATATTTCCATTGGAGATAGAAACGAATCTCATGACTCCGTAGCGATCATTTTGTTTAAATACCAGCGCTCCGTCATTCCTAGCGTTGGAACCGTAGTAAGCAGCAGCATCTTCCGAGCAGATTCCCACATTTGTTCCTGTTGAGTATTGGAAGGTACTAACGTTACTTAGCTCAGAACGACTTTCTACCCCGTCATATGATCCATCGGCAGAATGAGTTCCGTTGCATCCTTTTCCAGTGGGGTTTACGTTGGCAATGGTTACGCCTTGGGAGGAATAAAAATACCCTCTTTTGCCACCGGCTATAGACCACCACATTCTGGAGCCCGTACCGATATCATAACTGTCACTTTCATGCATAACCGTTGTCCCATAAGTGCCATTCCATGTACTCGTATTTGGGATAGGAGTGGAGGTCGGAGTTGGTGTAGGTGTAGGTGTTGGTGTAGGTGTTGGTGTAGGAGTTGGTGTAGGTGTGGGTGTAGATGTGACTAATGAGGGTGCATTGGAAAAATTTGTCACTCCTTCATCCCCGACCCACCAATTCAGTGTTAGATTTCCTGATCCATCTATCGATAAAGGATCAAGTAGTCCGTAACGATACCCATTACCGCTATTACCTTGCTTAAATGGAAGTAAGCCAAAATAACAACTTGCCCCTTCTCGGGTATCCCATGAAACGGTGGTATCAGAATAAGGGACACCAGCTAGGTTGCCAGCCATGGAAATATTCGTGAACCCTGTATACCCATTACTTTTCCATGGGCAAGACGGTGGGTCGGCATCGACGAATCCGAAAGAAACTGAAGGACTCGGATACCCTGATGAACCTCGATAGAAATAGCCACTTTGCGTATTGGATTTGGTGTAATACTGGGTAAGGTCATTTCCTACCTTGAAGTAGCCGTTATTGGATCCCCCTAAATTGCCATCTGACACGGTCGTTTTACCCCAGGTTATACCGTTTGAATATCCAAGAAATCCTATTGGGGTGGATGAAGGTGTCGGTGTTAGGGTTGGAGTCGGTGTTAGGGTTGGAGTCGGCGTTAGGGTTGGAGTAACTGTAACTATAGGCGTCGATGTTGGAGTAGGAGTAACTAT
>ERZ651768.309-NODE-309-length-37090-cov-15.676249_pt1 | contig 37090 bp, 28 predicted proteins | sample MGYA00514754_ERZ651768 | MGnify/ENA metagenome assembly ERZ651768
TAAGGAAGCAGATTTATCACATTTCCCGCAGGACATTGCCAATATTGTAGTTCGCATGATTCACTCCTGCGGAATGATTGATATAGCACAGGACATTGTTTACACAATAAGTGCAGCAAGTGCAGGCAAGGCTGCCTTAAATCAGGGGGCCCCTGTTTTGTGCGACTCAAGAATGGTTTACGAGGGAGTAATTAGAACTCAATTACCTGCAGAGAATGAAGTACTTTGCTGGAATAACTGTCCGGAAAGTGCAGTTCTGTCAAAAAAACTGGGGACCACTCGCTCTGCGGCAGCTGTCGATTTATGGCGCCCCAAACTTGCAGGCGCAGTGGTTGCAGTTGGAAACGCCCCAACCACGCTGTTTCGCCTCCTTGAAGTTCTGGAAGAAGGTGTGGAGCCTCCTGCGGTTATATTTGGTTTACCTGTAGGTTTTGTCGGAGCAGCAGAATCCAAGGAATTGCTCGTTAAGCAGTGTAAAGAGTCAGTTCAGTTTTTAACTTTGACCGGACGGCGCGGCGGCAGTGCAATGGCAGCAGCAGCAGTGAATGCATTAACGGTTGATGGCTGAAATAGGATTATCTGTTTCAGACCATATGGAAAACATTGTGTTTTATTTTTTTTATTGAAGTACCTCTGATGCAGCATTCTAAGTAATCAAAAAATATGCCTGAAAATTCTGAAAAATGGCTAAGAGTGATTGGCATAGGTGAAGATGGATGGGAAGATTTGGGAACTGATGCGAAATCATTGTTGTACGAATCTCAGGTTGTTCTTGGGGGGGAACGTCACCTTAAAATGCTTCCGAATGACTGGAAAGGAGAACGGATAGTCTGGACTTCTCCGATGCGTGAATCAGTTCAAAAAATTCTCAGTTTCAGACCTGATGAAAATAAAAAAGGAAAGCAAGCTGTTCTCAGGAGTAAACTGAAAGAGAGAGTTTCAGTCACTGTACTGGCCAGTGGTGACCCTCTTTGCTATGGAATTGCAACAAAGCTGTTGAGGCATTTGCCGATAGATGAAATTTGCATCAAGCCTGCTTTGTCAACTTTTTCACTAATTTGCTCCAGGGTCGGATGGTCTCTTCCTGACATTCAGACATTGACTTTACACGGACGACCGATGGAGATGCTACATCCATTTGTACAGCCAGGAGCAAAACTGGCTGTGCTCAGCAAGGACTCTGCAACTCCAAAAAAAGCCGCAAACCTGCTGGTCAATCGTGGTTTTGGAAAAAGTAAAATTACAGTTTTGGAGCATTTAGGGGGATCTAAGGAGAAAAAATTTTCAGGCAGGGTCGACTCCTGGAACCATTCCGAAGGAGCTGATCTGAATGCCATGGCAATTGAATGTGTTCCGGCCAGGAGTGCAGATATCATTCCCAGAATTCCAGGACTTTCGGACGATGCGTTTATACATGACGGCCAATTGACAAAGCGTGAAATTAGGGCTGTTGTATTGTCAAAATTAATGCCGATTGTTGATCAGGTTTTATGGGACGTGGGAGCAGGTTGCGGGTCGGTTGCAATTGAATGGATGCGAAGTCACCCTCGGTGCATGGCAGTAGCCATCGAAAAATCAAAGACCCGTTTAAAGATGATTGAACAAAATGCAATTCAATTGGGTGTTCCTTTGCTTAAAATTGTCCCCGGAACACTACCTGATGTACTGGAACATCTGCCTTTGCCCGATGCGATCTTTGTCGGAGGTGGAATTGCCAATTCTAAACGGAAAGGTTCAAGCTCACTGCTTGATATATGCTGGAAGTTGCTTAAACCGGGTGGTCGTCTGGTAGCTCATGCAGTAACATTTGAAACTGAACAGCAATTGTTGAATTGGCATAAAAAACATCGAGGAGATTTAACCAGGCTCAGTATTTCGCGGGCAGATTCAATTGGTAAATTTCAGGGATGGAAACCTTTAAGGCCTGTAACTCAGTATTCCGTGACAAAAGAATATTGATATTCCCATAAACTCCCAAAACCGTCCATGACATTGTAGTGAAAAATAACGCTGGTATTCTCTATGGAATTGGTGTGGGGCCTGGTGACCCCGAATTACTCACCCTGAAAGCACAACGCCTGATAAATGATTCAGACGTAGTAGCCTATCCTGCACCTGAAACAGGAGATGGAATCGCGCTTGAAATTGTGCGACCGTTATTGCTGAGTGATCCAAAGTTATTGCCACTGAGGATTCCTATATCCTTTTCCCCTTTACCTGCACAGCACGCCTACGATTTGTCAGCAAAGCTGTTGGAGCATGAACTGGAATCCGGTAATTCTGTTGCAGTCATTTGCGAAGGAGATCCATTTTTTTATGGTTCATTCATGTATTTATTTGAAAGGCTTTCCGAACGCTACAATACTGAAATAGTTCCTGGGGTTTCATCACCCATGGCATGTGCGGCTGAACTCAAAACACCGCTTGTTACCCGCAATGAAATTTTGACTATTTTGCCGGCACCCCTTGAAGAGTCTGAGCTTGAACAGCGTCTGTTGAACACGGATGCTGCAGCAATCATCAAAGTTGGAAGACATCTGCCTAAAATCAGGAGGGTACTGAGGCATTTGAGACTGGAAAAATATTCGCTTTATATTGAGCACGCCACTATGAATAACCAGAAAATTATTCAACTGGAACAAATTGATTCACAAAAAGTTCCTTATTTTTCAATGGTTATTGTCCGAAAAATTCGGGAACGTGACAGTACCGGTGTTAGATGAGTCAAAGCACAGCAGTATTTTGTCTGGGTGTCAGCGCCTTTCCCGTGGCAAAAAAAATAGCCGCATTTCTAGATGCAGAACTGCACGGAAAGACCGGCCGAGTTACGCAGGCCGATGTTTTTTTCAGTGACGCAATGGAGCATTTGTCCAAGTTGTTTCAGGATGGAATCCCAATAGTAGGAGTTTGCGCCTCTGCAGTATTGATTAGGGGAGTTGCAAAATCAATCAGCGACAAGAAAACCGAACCTCCTCTGGTTGCTGTTGCGGAAGACGGGAGCGCTGTTGTACCTTTGCTTGGTGGACACCATGGTGCAAATGATATGGCACGAAAAATTTCTGAACTTTTGGGAGTAGATCCAGCAATTACTACTTCAGGAGATTTAAGGTTTGGAATTGCACTTGATGAGCCTCCAGAGGGTTTTGTTCTGGCAAATCCGGAAAATGTAAAAGAATTTTGCGTAAGTATGCTGGCCGGTGAGTCCCTGATGATCTCTTCAGATGAAAATCATTCCTGTCTTGATTATGTACTTGGAAACAAAACTTTAGGCACCGGTTCCAAGCAGATTTTTTATAACTGGCTGAAGGTCAGCAAGTTGCCTTTTTCAAAAATTGAAAAGCTGCGTATATCCCTGACCAGTATGTCTGTCTCAGGGGGCACGGAACATCTGGTTTACCACCCTAAAACAATTGCCGTAGGTGTAGGGTGTGAACGCGGAACTGACCCGGAAGAGCTAATTTCTCTTGTTAGGAATACTTTGAATAAAAACAAGATTGCTCCTGAAAGTGTGGCTGCAGTTGTATCAATTGATTTGAAATCAGATGAACCCGCAATCCATGCATTGGCTGAAAAATTGACAGACAAGCCTGGAGAATCCAGCCCTGTAAGATTCTTTGATGCTGCAGCATTGGAAGAACAAACACCAAAACTGCAGAATCCTTCAAAAACAGTTTTTAAGGAAGTCGGTTGTCATGGTGTGGCTGAAGGTGCTGCTTTGGCTGCAGCAGGCAAGTCCGGAAAATTGATAATACCCAAAACAAAATCCAAACGTGCCACGTGCGCCGTTGCAGAGTCTGCCGAATTGATTGATCCTCAAAAAACAGGAAAGTCTCAAGGAACTTTATTTATAGTTGGTACAGGTCCTGGTTCACCAAAATGGAGACTTCCAGAAGCTGAAGAAATGCTTAGAAATTCAAATGACTGGGTGGGGTATGGTTTGTATTTGGATTTGATTGCTGATTTGTATAAAAACCAATTCGGCAAAGAACAGCGCAGACTGCACAGATTTGAGCTGGGACAGGAAGAAAAAAGGGTGCGTCATGCATTGAATTTGGCTGCTCAGGGAAAAACAGTGGCTTTGATATCATCCGGAGATCCCGGAATTTATGCCATGGCTACTTTGGTTTTTGAAATGCTGGAACGCACTGATGCTGAACCTGATCAGCATTCCGAGTGGAGGAGAATAAGGGTTGTGTCAACACCAGGAATTACTGCGATGCAGGCTGCGGGAGCACTTGCCGGAGCACCTTTGGGACATGACTTCTGTAGCATTTCACTCTCAGATTTGCTTACACCATGGGATACAATAAAGAGCAGAATTATTGCTGCTGCGAAAAGTGATTTTGTAATAGCTTTTTATAATCCAGTTTCAAGCAAACGTATTAATCAGTTGTATGAAGCTCAAAAAATTCTTTTGAAACACCGCAGTCCAGATACTCCTGTGATTATGGCACATAACCTTGGACGCAATGGTGAGCGGGTAAATTTTGTCACCCTTTTCAACATGGACCCGTCTGAAGCAGATATGCTTACAGTTATAATTGTAGGGTCGAGCCAATCAAAAAAAATTCAGCTCCCAAACGGAGTGGTCAGGGTGTATACACCACGCGGATATCACAAAAAACAGGAAACTGAAAAAACCTTACCAGTTTGCTGAAAAACATCATCATAAATAACACTTCCTTAAAGTTCAGCATCTTGATATCCGAATTTATTCAAATGGTCATAATTTATTTATTTGAGAGCGAATGAATGAAGTAGAACTCCTTGTTGACTCTGGAACATTGCTTGGTGAGTGTCCGGTCTGGGATGTGAAAGAAAATGTTCTTTACTGGATTGATATAGACGGGCATAAAATAAATTGTTACGATCCTTCATCTTGTAATAATGAAACTAGGAAGTTGCCTTTCAAAGCAGGATCTCTTGCAATTCGAAAGCAAGGCGGTCTGTTACTGGCGATGTCCAATGGATTTTATAATTATGATTTTAAAAACGAAATTTTGGAATCCAGAGAATGTGATCCTGAGCCAGACAGGAAAGACAATAGGCTCAATGACGGCCGCTGTGACCCAGAAGGACGTTTCTGGGTGGGAAGCATGAACGACTTGAGACGGATACAGGGACAATATGAAGGGAATCTATACTGCTATCATCCTGATGGCGAATGTGTTTCCCAAAATTTGCCTGTGGGTGTAGCTAATGGCCTGGCATTTAGCCCGGATGAGCGTTATATGTTTTTTGCTGATACAATGCGCGAGACAGTGTGGCGGTTTGATTATGACAAGGACCAGGGAAAAATCCGGAATCAGCAGGTATTCCTGAATCTAAAAAACTTGTCCGGCAAACCGGATGGTGCATGTGTGGATGTAGATGGATGTTATTGGCTGGCTCATATCTACGGCTGGAAAGTGGCACGTTACACTCCTGAAGGTAAACTTGACAGGGAAATTCAGCTCCCATTCCCCAAGCCAAGTATGTGCGCCTTTGGAGGTTCAAAACTGGATACACTTTTCATCACGTCGATTTCCACCAAGCATGACAAATCAAACGGAGAAAAAAAATATGCAGGCGGTTTGTTTGCAGTCAATCCCGGAGTCAGTGGTATACCGGAACCCAATTTTTCGGCATAAAGATTAACATAATAAAATTGATATGATTAAATCGATCAATTCTTCCATGAAAGTTATTTAAATAATTTTCTATGAATTTGACAGAATTCAAATTATTTTTCTTATTGATGGAAAAGTGTTGGAGATTCATTCTTTTATTGATTTACATTTCAGGTAACAGATGACAGTGCATTTTATTGGAGCAGGACCAGGCGCTCCTGATTTGATTACAATTCGTGGTAGAGACCTTATAAACAAGTGTCAGGTTTGTCTTTACGCAGGTTCTCTGGTTCCTGAAGAAGTAGTAGCGTTTGCTCCAGAAGGGGCACTTGTTAAAGATACTGCACCAATGAACTTGAATGAAATAATAGATGAAATAAGAGACGCACATGCGGATGGAAAGGATGTGGCCCGAGTGCATTCTGGTGATCCATCCATTTATGGCGCAATAGCCGAACAAATGCGGATGCTTGATAAGCTTGGTATTCCTTATGATGTAACTCCGGGAGTGCCATCCTTTGCAGCTGCAGCAGCAGAACTTAAACAGGAACTGACTTTACCGGAAGTCAGCCAGACCATTATTGCCACTCGTACCGCTATGCATGCCTCTGAAATGCCGGAAGGTGAGGAGCTGGCAAAACTTGGCGCCAGCGGCGCCACAATGGCAATTCATTTATCAGTACGAAATCTTAAACATGTACGGGATACGCTTATTCCACATTACGGAACTGATTGTCCGGTTGTTGTTGCATATCGTGTCACGTGGCCGGATCAAAAGTTTATTCCAGGCACACTTGCAGACATATATCAAAAGGTACGTGATTCCAAAATCAGCCGTACTGCATTGATTCTGGTTGGCAGGGTTTTTGGCAGTCAGAATTTCCGAGACAGCTCACTTTATGATCCAGAGCATGTACATGTTTTGAGACCAAAGAAAAAAGCAATGAAAAAGTAGCCATTGTTTTCCTTCCTAACTGCTGATACATAAAAGCTAATTATAAGTTCCGCATAAGCCTTAAATAATTACCTTAAAAACTTTTTCCATGCTTCAAAGGTTAAATCTTTACTTTGAAACCTTACCTGAAAGGCTGCGTCCATGGCGCTGGTGGGTGGTAGTACTTTACGTTGTACTGATGGCATTCCTGGCAGCAGGGATCCCCCGTTTTGCTTTCACCTGGGCAAATGATGATATGTTTGGGAAAGATGATCCTGTACAAATCTCTCTAGACAGAATCAAGGAGATGTTTGGAGGGAATGTGGTGCTGGGAATGGCTTACTTGCCTGTGGATGGTAATCTGTTTTCAGCAAGAAGCCTGGGTGCTTTACAGTACGTTCACGACGTGCTTGATCAGAAATCAATCCGCGCCGAGAATGATCCTGAAAATCCGCTGGGATTGCTCTCTGAAGTGGAATCATTGATCAATGTAACTTACATTGAAGCTGATGGGGACAGTATAAGATTTCGTGATTTCATCGGCGAAGAGCTGCCTGTAAGTCAGGAACAGAGCCTCTTATTATATCAGCAGGCAATCAATGAACCGGAATATCCAAGAGTGTTGATCGCTGATAATAAAAAGTATGGAATGCTTTTGCTCCGTACTGATCTTAATGCAATTCCGATTGAGTATGATGCTGCTGAGGTACTGGAAGGTTTCGATGAAAATACTGCCAGCATGCCTGAAGATCAGAAAACTCAATTTGTTGAGCATGGACTGGAAGATTATGCTGAATTTGAAAAAGCCGTCTGGAATCTTCTCAGTGAGGAACGTTTTAGTAAGGACCTGGTATTTATGCATCCTAGCTGGGGCGCTTTTTACCAGAATGATGTCTGGGCTGTAGAATATCAGCGTGCACTAGTAATTTCACTGATCTTCAGCCTGCTGCTTACATGTTTGCTGCTTGGGTCCTTAAGGGCAGTTGTCTGGCCAATCCTGATTTTTGTGTCAAGTATGGTTGGAGTTCTAGGACTTGCAGGATGGACAGGATGGCCGATAGACCTAACACTCTACATTGCATTCGGACTGGTAAGTGTAGCAGCCATAGCAGACGTACTGCATGTAATGTCAGGCTACCTGTTTTTTTATCAGCAGGGGCAGTCTCATCAGGAGGTGATGCGTTCTGTTTTCAGCAAAACGGCACTTGCCTGCCTGCTTACCAGTGTGACTACATCCATAGGTGTTTTTTCCCTGTTTTTTATCAAGCTGCGTGTAATACAGACAATGGGGCTTCTGGGCGGAATCGGTGTCCTGTTTGCGTTTATACTAACGATAATACTGCTGCCTATTCTGTTGAACTGGTTTCCTCCGCGTCCTTCCAGAAGCGGAAAGAATCCTAAAGTAACGATTATTCTGAGGGCAGTACAGGGTTTGCTTCAGGGCATAGAAAAATTGAGTTCGGTTTATCCTAAAATGGTAATTGTATTTTTTATTGTGGGAGGAATATTGCTGGTTATTGGCATGACTCGAATTGAAATCGATACAGTTTTTTCTGAGTATTATCCTCCTGAATCACCTGTACGCCGGACAATCAATCTGATGGATGAACAATTCTTAGGTACTGGAAACATGGAGATCTTACTGGAAACTGAAACTGAAGGAGCTTTCCGTGACCCAGAGATGCTGCATGCTCTGGAATCAATAAAAACGTGGCTTGAGACGCGCTATCCGGAACTGGTGACTTACAACTGGACAATGAACAATCAGCTGAAGCAGACTCACAAAAAATTGATGGGATCACGCGAAGAAGCTTATAAGGTACCAGAAAGCCCTGAGCTGATTTCTCAGCTGTTGCTTCTGATTGAAGGAGGAGATTATGAAGACCTTGAACGGATGGTTTCAATTGATTACGCTAATGCCAGGATGAGTGTTTCACTGAAAACTATAGGTTCTAAAAAGTCAGTGGAACTGATTAATGTGGTACAGCCTGAATTAGAACGTATTCTTGCGCCACTGAAAAAAAGATTCCCGCGGCTCAAAACTACAGTTACTGGAGGAGTTGGGGCATGGGCCAGAGTATTTGATGCCATCAGCTGGTCACAGATTCGCAGTTTCGGGTTGGCGTTCCTGATTATTTCATTGATCATGGTAGGCATTTTCGGGTCACTGAGACTGGGCCTTGTCTCGGTTATACCAAATACTTTCCCGATGCTGACAGTTTTCGGACTTATGGGCTGGCTTGAATTTAAGCTGGATACTACCACACTCATGACCGCACCTATCATCATAGGCATTGCCGTAGACGACACAATTCATTTCCTCACCCATTACCGGCTTTCTCTGCTTCGGGGATCAAGCATTTCTGAAGCAATCGGTTCCACACTTCATGAGGTCGGTCAGGCAATTGTCTTCACCACCTTGATCCTGATGTCCATATTCCTTTTTTTCATTCCGGTCAACAATGTAGGTGTCTCACGCTTCAGCATACTTGCTGTGATTGCAGTATTCTCTGCACTGGTCACGGACTTACTATTGCTTCCTGCTCTGTGTAGGGTCTTCAAGGTGCGTCTATGAAGGACAATGTTGGTTTATAAAACTAATAATTTCATAGCCAAGTCCTTTTTGTCATTATCCGGAAACGGATGCCCTAAGTATGCTTTTAATAATGAGAGCAATGCAGATTTACCCACTCAACTGCTTCATTAACTGTTTGGCATGACTTACCAGGGATCATTTCCGGACGCCTCACCATCAACACAGGAATCTTCAAATGCCTTGCCGCTTCAATTTTGGCATAGGTTGAACTACCTCCGCTGTTTTTTGCAACAAGCATTGAGATGTCGTGCTTTTCAAGAAGCGTAACTTCGTTTTCCAGAGTATATGGTCCTCGATCCTTTAGAAATGTTGCTTCAGGCCATTCTGAAGCAAGTTCAGGATCTTCCACTGTACGCACCAGGAACCGGTAATTGAGGAACTTTTGAAATAACCACAATTCCTTATTGCCTGTGGTCAAAAAAATTGATCCCGTTGAAATAATGGTGCCAGTTTTTTTTTCGACATTTTTCAGGTATTTAACTGCATTTTCCACACTTGAGACCTCAATCCACTGGTCGTTACGATGTTTCACCCATGGCGGTCTGTTTAAAACCAAGATCGGCAGTCCTAGTTCTGATGAGGCGAGAAGAGCGTTTTTGCTGATATTCTCTGCAAACGGGTGTGTTGCATCCACCAGTAGTGAAATCTTTTTCTGTACCAGAAAATTTTTTAACCCTGTTAATCCGCCGAATCCTCCTGTACGGAATTTTCCTGCAGGAATATTTGGTTTTTTTGTAGTTCCAGCAAGTGAGCTGATGAAGTTTAACTTTTCCTGAGGAAGTTGTGCATCCAGATTTTCAGCAAGTTGGTAGGCCTCACTGGTGCCGCCCAGTATAAGGAGTTTTTCAGGCATTATCTTTTGATTTACCAGCAAGTTTTCCCTGGCTGTCTATCACTAGAATATTCAACTCAGTTTCTGTATTACCTAAAGTCTTATTTACAACCAATCTGGCTTTTTCTGCAATACTGTCTGCAAGCGGAAGTGATGCATTTTGTGCCAGTTTAAGAACTTCGTTTGCAGTATTGGCCTCCTTTGCCTGTCTGCATAACTCAGAAGTTGCGCCGAGTTTCCTGAGTTGTTCAGCCAACTGTATAAAATCCACCTGGCTTCTTCTTGAATGTAAATCAAGCTGGCCCTGTGCCAATTTTGTCAGCTTCCCGAATCCCCCACCTATAGTGAGTTTTGGAAGAGGATGTTTGCGAAAATATTTAAGCAGTCCTCCCACAAAATCTCCCATGTCCAGCATTGCTGCATCAGGAAGATTGTAGATTCCCTGTACTGCTTTCTCACTGGTGGAACCGGTGCATCCGGCAACGTGCTGCAGAAAATTTGCCCTGGCCACATCGATGCCTCGGTGGATAGAATGGATCCATGCGGAACATGAATAAGGTATCACGATTCCTGTTGTGCCAAGAATGGAAATTCCTCCTAAAATACCAAGTCTTGGATTCCAGGTTTTTCTTGCTAAATCCTCACCACCTGGAACAGAAACGGTAAGTACTAGATCTCCGGAATCCTGAAATTTTTCAGCAATTTCTGTGACAACATTTCGCATTAATTGTCGAGGGACAGGATTGATAGCGGGCTCACCAATTTCCAGCTTAAGTCCTGCCTTAGTTACAGTTCCAACACCAGAACCAGCTTCGAAAACCACTCCTGATCCCTGAACCCCCCGCCTGACTGTGACTTTGATTTCAGCTCTGTCTGTCACATCAGGGTCATCACCTGCGTCTTTAATAATGCTTACTGCAGTAAAATCAGCACCTGTTTCTTTGTTAAATAGCTGGAAAACCGGCTGCTCACCTTTTGGCAAAACAATACTTACGGTATCTGAAAAATCACCTGTGATCAGTGCCTTGTAAGCAGCTTTAGTTGCTGCGGCGGCACAGGCTCCTGTTGTCCATCCTCGGCGGAGCTTACCAGAAGGTTTTTGATTCATGCCTAAATCTTAACTGTAATAATCCTGCTGATCCTGCTATTCTTGCAAAAAAGTATGAATGTTTAATTTTATGACTCTAACTTATATTTAGAAATATTTCAGACCAAAAAATATGGACCTGCTTCCACATGAATTGCCGAAGTTTAAGCCAGGATGGGTTTGGTTAGCAGGCGCAGGACCAGGAGATGTAGGACTGCTTACGCTTCATGCTTTAAATGCTCTCAGGCAAGCTGATGTTCTGGTCTACGATGCTCTTGTTGGGGAAAAAATCATGGAACTCGTATCTTCCGATTGTGAGCTTGAGTATGCAGGTAAACGAGGCGGAAAACCTTCACCAAAGCAGAAAGATATTTCTCTGCGTCTTGTCAAATTGGCAGAGCAGGGAAAGAGGGTTTTGAGGCTAAAGGGGGGTGACCCCTTTGTTTTTGGAAGAGGCGGGGAAGAAGCTATGCATTTATTCAAGGCTGGAATTCCGTTCAGGATAATACCCGGTATTACAGCAGGAATTGGGGGGACTGCTTATGCTGGAATTCCGGTAACCCATCGTGATTTCAATTCCACTGTTACATTTATTGCAGGACGGGGATCAGCAGGTGAATTGCCTGAACGGCACAATTGGGAAGCAATTGCCAGGGGATCTCCTGTTATAGTGATGTATATGGCTACAAAATATATTCGGGAAATTGTGGACCAGTTGATAAATCACGGACGTCCACCTGATGAACCTGTCGCAGTTATTACTCAGGCGTGTCTTCCTGAACAAATGGTCCTTGAAACCAGGCTCAGCAAATGTGCGGATGATATTAAAAAAAATGGGATTAAACCACCGGCATTAATTGTTGTGGGCAAGGTAGTTTCTTTACGCAGATACTTGAAATGGATGGATTAGTTTTGTCCTGAATAACTGAAATAACTTAGTTCTAAATATTAGCAAGAATGTATATTCTGGTGTATTTCAAAATTAATAATTTTCTAAATGCAATTACAGGTTTTGAAATGTGGATTATTAATTGGGAAGGAAAAGAGAAACTCATTCAAAACAAATCTGAACCGGACTAGGGCATCTTCAAAAAAAATCTTAAGCAATCAGAAGAGGAAGATTATCTGATTCTTGCTCATCAAATGAAAACAGGCAGGAATTAATATACAAAAGGAATATGGTAAAAATAACTAAAGTATACACAAGAACCGGTGATTCCGGTCAAACAGGAATAGTCGGGGGCAAACGGCTTCCTAAAGATCATCCACGCATAGAAGCATACGGGACTGTGGATGAACTTAACAGTGTGATTGGTATTGTATTAAGTTTCCTTGAGCATAAAAAAGTATCAAACAGGAGCTTGAAACTGAAAATGATTTTAGAAGCGATCCAACAGAAACTTTTTGACATGGGATCAGAATTAGCTACACTCCCCGGCGATGAATACAAAGGGCAGATCAATTTGCAGTCTGAGGATGTGGAATGGTTGGAGGAAATCATAGACGCAATGAATGATGAACTTGAACCGTTAAATAGTTTTATTTTGCCGGGTGGTACTCCATTAAATTCTTTCCTGCATCAGGCTCGTACAGTCTGCAGAAGAGCAGAACGTGAAGTCATTAAACTAAACCAGGTTGATTTGGTGAGCCCTGAAATAATCAAGTATTTGAACCGCCTTTCTGACTTTCTTTTTGTGTCGGGTCGTTGGGTGGCAGAAACATTAGGTGAAAAAGAGACCTTGTGGGAGCCCGGGAAAAATAGACCGGATTGGAACTGGAAGTAGATGTTAGTTGGAAACAGTGTCCGCTTGCGTGTGATGAAGTTAAATGACTCAGAGGACATTTTGAAAATCTACGAAGAAGGCATTCAAACTGGTCATGCTACATTTGAAGCTGAAGTTCCGGACTGGCATAAATGGGATTCCGGACACCTCTCTCAATGCAGATGGGTAGCAGAAGAAGGGAATACTGTTCTTGGTTGGGTCGCACTTACACAAGTTTCACCGCGTAAGGTATATTCGGGAGTGGCGGAAGTCAGCATCTACGTTTCCGGAACTGCACAAAATCAAGGTATAGGATCCATCCTGCTTGAACGTCTCATAATCTCCTCCGAAGAGTCCGGTTTTTGGACACTCCAGTCTCAGATATTTCCGGAAAACGAAATCAGCATCCACGTGCATGAAAAACATGGTTTCAGAATAAGCGGCACACGCAGAAAGCTTGCCCTGATGTCTTATGGCTCCATGGAAGGGAAATGGAGAGACGTGGTTTTGATGGAACGCAGAAGTACAATCTCAGGAATCTAAATGCATAGAGTTGCCACACTTTCCGGAGAGCTGGATCATGAGCGCAAATTTGAGGCAATAAGCCAAGCTCCTTCTGAAATTTTATTCATAAGCACTGCTGATACTGAACTTGCTGGGCTCGTAAAAATATGGAGCAAACGTTTCGGCAAAAAACTGGGGTTGTTCCAGTCAGGCCACCTGTTGCATCCAAAGGTTGCAGAAAACTATGTTGAGAATGTACTGTGTAAAGCCAGGCTGGCGATTTTCCGCTTACATGGGGGATACGGCTATTTCCCGCATCTGCTTGACGAAATAAGCCATATAAAAAGTCATGGAGCCAAGACAAGCATTCTTGTTTTGCCTGGGACAGATGAGTGGGACCCTGAGTTGATGCGGTTTAATGATTATGAAGAACCGTTAGTATACAGAATGTTTTCTTATTTTCGCGAAGGCGGGAATGAGAATATGGTCCTTGCTGCAGACGCAGTTGAATTGTTGTTGCAAAACAGGAATGAGGGATTACCGGAAGCATTGGAAGTTCCAAAATTTGGCTGGATTGAAAGCAGACCGGCAGTCAAGATCAAAAAACATAGAGCTGGAAGGGTCTGGCTTACTTTTTATCGTGCACTGCATCAAACTGGAGATATGGCCGTGATTAAGTCTTTGACTGAATCTTTGCAGGCACAAGGACTGGAAGTTTCAAAATTTTATGCTTACTCGCTTCGTGAACAGGAAGCACAGCAGGAACTGCTCAGGAAAGCTGAACAGGAACCGCCGGACGCTATATTGACCATGCAGGGCTTTTCTATAGGAAGCGGGCCATCCGGAAACCGCAGTGATGAGCGTGTTTCGTTTTTGGAAACGCTTAATTGTCCTGTAATTCAGGTGCCTACTTCGACAGAAAATCGAGAGGCGTGGTTAAATAATCCGCGAGGTTTTTCGGCTTCAAATGCTGCTATGTCGGTCGCACTTCCGGAAACTGACGGGCGTTTTTTCAGTACTGTTGTGGGCTTTAAGCATGATGAAGTTTTTTCATATGGAGAAGAAAATGATTCAGAATTGGAGTTTCGACTGAAGCGCCTTACACCTGATAAAACACAGATCTCACATGTGTCTGAACTTACTTCAAACTGGGTAATGTTGCGACGCACTGAAAATTATAAAAAACGTTTAGCCATTATTCTGGCTAATTATCCAAACAAAGACAGCCGCCTTGGAAACGGGGTGGGACTGGACACACCGGCCAGTGTAGTTGCCTTTTTGAAGGAACTGGAAAAACGTGGTTATGCATTAGTTTCTGAGGAAGAAGAGTCAAGTGTCCCAGAAAACGGAGATGAACTGATGCGGATTTTACAGGAAGGAATCACCAACGATGAGGAAATGAATTATGGCAAAAATCCGGATCAAAGCATCTCCTGTGATCGTTTATTCCGGATGATTTCTACCCTTCCGGAGTCAAGCAGGGATGTTTTTTCCAAACAATGGACAAATAATCCTGACTATCCCAAGTCAAATTCTGACTTGATACCAGTAGCCGGAAAGTGTTTCGGGAACATTTTCATTGGAATCCAGCCCCAGCGTGGATATGGTCTGCAGACTCAGGCAATTTACCATGATCCCGTTTTGTCTCCCCCTCCCGAATATCTGGCTTTTTATCAGTGGATTAAAGAAGATTTCAAGGCCCATGCAGTGATTCATTTTGGCAAGCACGGCAATCTGGAGTGGTTGCCTGGACGCAGTGTGGCTCTTGGGCCTGAGGATTTTCCTCAAATTGCCTTAGGAACCTTACCTAATTTGTATCCCTTCATTGTCAATGACCCTGGTGAGGGGACACAGGCTAAACGTCGCTCTTCTGCAGTAATTGTAGATCATCTCACTCCTCCTTTGACACGTGCCGGACTTTACGAGGAATTTGACAAGGCAGAGCGATTGCTGGAAGAACATGCGCACTGCGAGGTACTTTATCCGGAACGTGCCCACGAACTTGAACACGAAATTGAGCATATGCTGGAAAATGCTGAATGGAGTGCGGAACTTCCTCAAGATGAAGATTCTCTCAATGCCCTCAGCAACCATCTGTGTGAATTGAAAGAAAGTCAGATCCGTTCAGGTTTACATATTTTCGGGCAGCTTCCTGAAGGAGAAAAACGTATTGACTTTCTGCTCAGCCTGCTCAGGATGTCTTCTGTGGAACGTCCGGGTTTGCTGCAGGCACTTTTAGGCAAGGATCACGATTTTAATCTTGATTCACTTTCAATCAACGAAAGGGACAGGATCGAAAATATGGCAAGAGAATGGGTGAATTGTGAATTGTCTGCTCCATTAAATGATAAAAATATAATATTCCCAGAAAATGAAGGGACACAAAAACTTAGACTATGGCTGCATGAAATACTATTACCAAGATTCAAACGCTGTGCGGATGAAACAAGAAGCCTTGCCTTGGCACTGGAAGGAAAGTTTGTAAGTCCGGGTCCCTCAGGTGCACCTACTCGGGGAAGGGTCGATGTTCTGCCAACGGGACGAAATTTTTATTCTGTCGATCCTCGAGTAATTCCTACCAAAACCGCATGGCGCTGTGGACAGGATTTGGCAGAAGAGCTGATTCAACGATATCGTGACGACCATGGAGAATTCCCTAAAACAATTGCTCTTGTAATTTGGGGAACATCTAACATGCGAACCGGAGGGGATGATATAGCACAGGCAATGGCCCTTTGGGGATGTGAACCTGTCTGGGAACCGGTTTCCGGAAGGGTGATAGATTTTGAGATATTGCCGCTTTCTGTTTTGGGGCGTCCACGGGTGGATGTGGTTCTACGTGTGTCCGGAATGTTCCGGGATTCTTTTGGTGATGTGATGCGGCTTCTTTCAACTATTCCAAAGAGGCTGGCAAAACTGGATGAGCCTCAAGAAATGAATCCTGTACGGGCGGCATGGCTTGCTGATCAGCAGCATTTGCAGAGCAAAGGAGTTTCGGAGGACAATGCAAAACGCCTGGCTGAATTGAGAGTTTTCAGTTCCGGACCGGGGGCCTACGGCACCGGACTTCTGCCTTTGATAGATGCTGGAAACTGGGAAACACGTGCTGATTTGACTAAAGTATTTTTGAAATGGGGCGGACATGCCTACGATTCAGACGGTACAAGTTCTGAGGAAATTAACCTGCTGCGTGAACGTCTCAGTTCTGTTGAGTTAGTACACCAGAATCAGGACAATCGTGAGCACGATATACTTGATTCAGATGATTATTTCCAGTTTCAAGGCGGTCTTCAGGCAGCAATAACTGAAATTCGAGGGAATGCCCCTTCTGCTTATCATGGTGATTCCAGCAATCCTGAGAAAGTCAGAGTACGAACATTAAAGGAAGAATTTAATCGTGTCTTCAGAAGCCGTGTACTTAATCCAAAATGGCAGCAGGCAATGCGCGAACATGGCTACAAAGGTGCACTTGAAATGGCTGCCACAGTCGATTATTTATTTGGCTACGATGCAACCTGTGACATAGTAGCAGATTATCAATATGAAGAAGTCGCAAACAAACTTCTGCTTGACCCGGAACAGCAAAAATTCTTTCGTGAGCATAACCCACTGGCATTGCGTGATGCCTCACAACGCTTGCTTGAAGCCAATGAAAGGCAAATGTGGCAAAATGCTGACTCAGAAACTCTGGAAGCCCTGGAATCTACTGTTTTAGAAATTCATGGGGAGATGGAGTGAGTTGTATTTCATGCCACTAAAATCCAAAATGGATTCCATCCATTGATATAAACAAGTTTAGATTAATACCCTGTGTTTAAAAGATTCTATTAAAATATTCCGGGGTTTTTTTCATCTAGCTTAAAGGAATAATTTATTTAAAGAACATATTATAACTTTCAAAACAGGGATTTAATATACTTTAAACAATATATTATGAACGTTAACTAATTGAAATAACAGTATATATTTATTCCATAAAAAAATGAAATGCACCATCTATCACAACCAAAAATGCAGTAAAAGCAGAGCATCACTGGATTTGCTGCACAGTAAAGGACTTAAGCCGACTATTATTGAGTACTTGAAAAATCCACCAACAAAAGATGAGTTGGAAGAAATCATCATAAAATTGAAAATTCATCCTAAGCAGTTGATACGCTTCAAGGAAGACAAGGCTAAAGAATTGGGTATCTCAGCTGGTGATCAGCTTACGAATGAGCAGTGGGTGACAATTATGGCTAAGAATCCGGTTTTAATTGAAAGACCAATAGTCATAACAGCTACAGGAGCAGTGATTGGTCGTCCTCCAGAAAATGTACTGAAAGTGCTGGATTAAAATACTGCTTATCAACTAAGTTAGCTTTATAAAGAACTGCTTTAGAATGAGAAAATTTTTAATTCCACCAGTTTCATCGAACATCAATGTTGATTTAAAGAAAAAAATCGACGGCAAGACAAAACCTCCAGGTTCACTTGGCAGACTGGAAACACTGGCATTACAGTGCGGAAGAATTCAGAACAGCCTCACTCCTGAACTTATAAATCCCACAATCCTGGTTTTTGCCGGTGATCACGGAATTACAGAAGAAGGAGTGAGCCCATATCCGCAGGAAGTAACAGCGCAAATGGTGCTCAATTTTCTCAACGGAGGAGCCGCAATTAATGTTTTTTGTCGTCAGAACAATATCAGTTTACATGTTGTGGATGCAGGGGTTAAAACTGATTTGCCGGGGCACGCTGAATTAATTAAAGCAAAAATAGGAAGAGGTACAAAAAACTTCTGTAAAGAACCGGCAATGAGCCTTGAAGAATGTGAAAGGTCTATTGATAAGGGAGCAGAGTTAAGTCGTACAGTTCCAGTATCAACTTGCAACGTGATCGGATTTGGTGAGATGGGAATTGGGAATACCTCCTCTGCGGCGGCCTTGACCCAGCGCTTTACCGGGCTCCCTGTTGAGAATTGTGTTGGTAAAGGGACCGGGCTGGATGATTCCGGACTTGCACAAAAACAAAATATTATTCGCCAGGCACTTGAAAAACATGCTGAAATTAAAGAACCTCAAGCACTATTGGCCACTTTTGGAGGCTTTGAAATTGCTATGATGGTCGGGGCTATGCTGGAATCAGCAGTTTTAAAGAGGATTATTCTAATTGACGGATTTATTGCAGCAGCAGCATTTCTTGCGGCCTCCAGAATCGTTCCGGAAATTCAGCAATATGCTGTTTTTACTCATCAGTCTGATGAACAGGGACATGCTGAAATTCTGAAATATTTGCAGGCAGAGCCCCTGATTTTATTAGGAATGCGTCTGGGAGAGGGAACAGGAGCGGCAGTAGCTTTCCCAATTTTACAGTCGGCTGTTTCATTCTTGAAACATATGGCATCCTTTGAATCTGCCGGCGTGAGTGGTCGTACTGATGATAAATAAGGTCAGAAAGGAACTGCAGCGCTTTGCCGGAGCTGTAACTTTTTACAGCAGAATCCCACTGCCTTCAAACTGGTTCTCAGAAGAAAATTCATATTCATCACGTTATTTTTCCCTTGTAGGCTGGATTGCAGGGGGTGCATGTGCTGCCGTATGGATGCTGGCTGAAATGCTTATTTCCGGTTCGCTCATCTGGCAATCATCTTCCGAAAGTCCGGAACCGGTGGCAGTCCTGCTGGGTTTGGCAGTTGGAGTGCTGCTTACCGGGGCATTGCACGAAGACGGTTTTGCCGACACCTGCGACGGATTTGGCCACGGAGGGACTCCGGAGGAAAAACTGAGAATCATGAAAGATTCCCGGATAGGGACTTATGGTGCCCTGGGTATTTTGCTTTTGGTTCTGCTTAAATTTTTTTCACTTTTGCAAATTGAAACTGAATTATTGCCCTGGATTTGGATTTCCGGACATTCTTTAAGCCGCTTTCTGGCAATTTCACAGCTAGGATTCATAGCATATGTTCAGGATTCAACTAATAGCAAATCCGGTGCTATGACTGACATTTCAAAGACTGACATAGCTGTAAATTTGATAATATGCTTATTGCCTTTGTTTATAGTCTGGAATCATGCTTGGCTGGGATTTTTTGCGGCAATTCTTATGTGGTGGTTTTTAATGGCATATTTTAGGAAGAAACTCGGCGGTATAACTGGGGACTGTATGGGCTCAACACAACAGCTGACTGAAGTTGTTTTTTATATTTTTCTGGGATTTAAGATTGGACTATGATTGTTTTTTTTGCTCACAGTAAAATATATTACGCCGTTCAGGTATAGTCGAGTCATTGAAATAAACAGTACTCAGTAATTTCCCTGAAGGGGGCCCTTCTTTAACAGTATTAAAATGTGAAGGAGACTAAAATGATGAGCAGGTAAAGTATTCCCATCATGCCTGCTTTAACTTTGGTGAGAGTGTAGTTATTACTCCAGAAGAAATAAATGGCTAAAAGTGTTGCACCAATCAAGCTCCATATCAGTCCTGTTTGAGGAAGGTCAATCTTGGTTGGTTCTCCAGTCATTGCAAGTGCCAGTAAAATGGGAATGCTTAAACATACGCAGATGTCAAATATATTGCTGCCAAACACGTTTGAAACTGCGGCGTCATAATGCCCTTTTTTCGCACTGATAATTGAAAGAGCTGTATCCGGGACAGAGGTTCCTGCTGCAATCACAACAAAACCCATTATTACACCATCGATTCCCAGCATATCACCCAAAGCAAGTGAAGATTCCACAAGCAGGTGAGAAGCTCCTCCCATCACAAACATCATTAACATGATCCACAGCCATGCTTTTTTTTCAGATGTCAGTTCCAGTAAATCTTCTTCATCTTCCTCAACTTCTTCGGTTATAATTTCATCACTTTCCTGGTTTCGTGATTTCTTGAAGTCTCGGTGTAGAAGTACAACATAACCTATGTAAGCCAGCAGAAATAATAAAGCAACTCCTGCCCCCCATTCGTTTGGAAATTGCCAGAGCATTGCTCCTAGCAACAGAACAACCCCAAAATAAAAGATATTATCACGCCAGACAACTTCCCTGCTGATGATCATTGGGCTTGCGGCAACTAATCCTGATGCTGCAGGAATTACAAGTACGTTATAAAGCGCGGAACCAACGATGCTTGAAATACCAACCTCTGCTCGACCAATCATTATTACTGCGATTACTGCCACGCAGAATTCAGGGAATGAACTGGCAACTGCGTCAATTACAGCCGCTTTAATGGAATGCGGGATTTCGTATTTATCCTGAATGTAGGTTGCCGCGGATGAGAAAAAATCTCCGGCCCTCCAGATAATGATAGTTGCTAACAATATTAGTGAAATCCAAAGTAAATAACCTCCCCAGCCAATTCCTTCAATTGTTATATACCATGAAATGATGGACAGTCCGACTAACAGCACGGCATGTCGCAACATACCTTTTCCGAAGAAGAAAATTAAAGGTGCGAGTGGATTCATATGAGGCTTGTATCAATTATGTACATCGTTATTTTTACTTGCACTGAGTTGACCTTCCTGCCCTCTAAGCAGACGCTTTATATTTTCAAGATGCTGGTAAACCAGCAGAGATGACAACAAAAGAAACAGGAAAAACACAGGCCAAACAGGCGATTCATTTTTTAACCAAGGTATCAGAAGAAAAAGCCAGGGAAGAACAGTAAGCATTGTGATTCCTGAAAGGCTTGAAATATGTCTCCAGAAAAACATTACTAACCATACAATAGCTGCACAGATGCCGATATTTAAATTTAAAACAGCTAACACTCCAAATAAAGTTGAAATTCCTTTTCCTCCTTTGAAACGCAGAAAAACAGAAAAAACATGTCCGCAGACTACGATAACTCCGGCAAGGCTTAAAAAAATTTTCTGAGTTTCAGTGTCAATCACCAATGCCGGAATAAAAGTCTTTGCAAGCAGTACAGCCACACTTCCTTTGCCGAAGTCCAGCACAAAGGTTAGTAATCCCGGCAACTTTCCCCCGACCCTCATCACATTTGTCATGCCAATGTTACCGCTTCCCTGCTGACGAATGTCTATTTTTAACCAGTAGCGGCTGATCAATAAGCCGAAAGGAATGCCTCCCAGAAGAAAGACAAGTATAAAGAAGCTTATCAGATACATTTACTTTTTAAGAAACTGAAAGTATGGGTTTACCAGCCGGATGATTTGCGACTGGTGGCAGCTTCAATACCTTTTTCCTGAATTACCTGCAAAAGTTCCCTGTCGTCTCGATGTTTTACCAGCGTATGCGCACCTTTCAGCTTTTCTATCACTTTTGAGTCCAGTACTTTTGTCTGAACCAAATACCCAATCCAGTCTAATATTTCACTGGTAGAAGGTTTACGCGTCAGATCAAGCTCACGCAGCTGATAAAAAATCTCAATAGCTGCAGACACAATTTTTTTATTTGCTCCAGGATGATGCATGCGGACAATTTCTTTCATCCTTTCAGGAGACGGGAACTCAATGTATGCGTAAATGCAGCGCCGGATAAAAGGTGCAGGCAAATCCTGTTCGTGGTTGGAAGTTATAACGATTATCGGCATTTCCCCGGGCTTGCAGGAAATTGTTTGCTGTGTTTCCGGAACAACAATTCGACGTTCCGAAAGCAGAAACAGAAGGTTGTTAGGCAATTCGCGCGGGGCCTTGTCTATCTCATCCAGCAACAAAACTGATCCCGGTTTAGAGAAAGCCTGTGCCAGCGGACCCAAATGAACATATTCCGTCAGGTTATCAACATGGCGTCCCCCTGTATCAATTTGCATCTCTATCCCCGCCTGCTTCATTTGAGCATTTGCAACCGCAGCTTGTGCGTCCATCAGGCGCTGTACTTCATCAAATCTGGACACAAGCAGTGAAACTTTGCTTTCAGATGTGATTGGAACCTCAAAGAGTGGCAGGTTTTCATGTGCGGCGAATTCCTGTGCAAGTTTAGTTTTTCCTGTTCCAGGCTCACCTTCGAGCAAAAGAGGTTTTTCAAGCAGTCTGGCAATGTGGAATGCCTCACTTAGTTTAGGATCCAGCAGATAGGTTGGGGTTCCTTGGAAAAGCTTTGAACTCATTAATTATTGTTAACTGAGTGTGGAATCTATATTGCTGGAGATTCAGGTGTGTTTAATTTCATATACTTTGTCTTTAACTTGTTCGTAGATTTCACTGACTTCCAATTCAGGCACGCTATCCCATTCCATTACCTTGAGGAAATGTTTACGCAACTTGCCCCGGGAAAGGCCACGATTTTGCCAGCTTTCGTATATTTCATCTTGTGTTGATTTTAAAGTGGTGCCGTCCAGCTCTTTTCTAAGCAGGAACTTTACAGCACTGTCAGGACTGTTCAGAATGAATGATCTGTGTGCCTCGTCAGTGATTTGTCCTGTCCCATATATCACGTCTGAATCTTCATCTGCAGCACTTCCAGTTGCAGATGTTTCTTCCTCATCCTCATCTTCTCCGAATGATTCTACATCAGGTTCCAGTTCTATTTCCAGAGATTCATCTGATGCAGGTAAAGTTTCAGTTTCATCTGAAGTTTCTTCTTCGGTGGTTATTGCTTCTGGTGTATACGGGATTCCTGTTCCGGAAGTTTCACCAATCTGTGATTCAGATGTTCGTTTATTGATTTGTTCTTTTGTCGGTATCACAATTGCTGCAAGAAAAAGCAGTAATGCAACTCCAAAAGTTATGCTGTAAACCAACCCGAATAAATAGAGGTCATAGCGATTTTTATCAAGATAATATGTTGTGATTTCCATTCCCCTGTTGACCAGAAAGCTTGCTTCAGACATACCGGAATAGAAAATCACGATTCCACCGACTGTGGCTAAAAGCCCTCCAAAGATGGAGAAAAGATACACGTTAAGGTAATTAACAGGCATAAGCACCTCATTTTTCGATCAAAATTCTTGTACAGGAATATATGTATCATCTGACTGGAGATCCCCATTTACTTAATATTAAGGGGGGATACTGCGTATTCCTTTTGATCAGTTTTATCGGCAGAAATGACTGAAACTTGAGAGTTAATTACCAAACGGTTTTCATCAGACCGCCATCGGCAGCAAGGCTGGAACCTGTAATGTAACTTGCAGCATCGGACAGTAAAAATGCACCGCAGCGTCCAAATTCCTCAATTGTACCATAACGGCCCAAAGGTATTACAGCCTGATTTGTCTTTTCAATCTGTTCAATCGAAATTCCCTGTTTTTTTGCATTCAGTGAATCAAGGTGCTTGATACGATCCGTTTTGATACGGCCAGGCATAAGATTATTCAGTCGGATTTTATCTGCTGCAAGTTGAGCGGAAAGGCTTTTGATCAAACTGGTTACTCCGGAACGCATTACATTCGAGAGAATGAGCACATCAATCGGTTCCTTGACAGCCATTGAAGTTACAGTCAAAACTGAGCCGCCGCCTCGCTGGCGCATTGACGGCAGAGTTGCCCGAATCATACGAACGGCACTGAAAAGATTTAGCTCAAAAGCTGCTTGCCAGTCCTCATCTGAAAAATCCTCGAATTTTCCGGCAGGAGGACCACCGGCATTGACTACCAGTTTGTCAACCCCACCAAATTCCCTGATTGTGGCATCGGTCCACTCCAAAATTGATTCAGGATTTGACGAATCCATTACTGAGGCTAATACTTGAGTGTTGTTTTCTTTCCTGAGTTGCTCTGCGGCAGCTTCGATATCATCTTTTGTGCGACTGCCTATTGACAGTTTTGCTCCTTCTTCAGCCAATGCTTTTGCGATTCCAAAACCAAGTCCCTTGCTTGAAGCGGCAACCATTGCAACTTTTCCTTTGAGTCCTAATTCCATTATTCTCCTTGAAAATATTGTGTTAGTATGAAGGGAAATTATTTTTGAAATATTTTCCCGCGTACATGTGCAAGAAAAATCAGTACAATAAATATAAAAACAAATCCTCCGCGAATCCATTCTTCGTACTTGCGATAGAATGAGAAACGTGATTGAAGTTGAAGTCTAGCGATTAGCGCTCCTTCTTCAAAAAGCCCCAATTGCCTGCTCAGGTTTTTTCCGTCTGCGCCGATGAAAACACTTTCTCCATTGTTTGATGCAAAGACAACCGGGACTCTGTTTTCTATGGCTCTCCAGCGCAAAACCGCAACCATGTTGTCTGATGCAGTGGTACGTCCAAACCAGGCCAGGTTGCTGAGATTCACCACAAGATTTGCTCCATTGAGGGACATTCCACGCACAACCTCCGGAGAGAAAACATCGAAGCAAATTGGAGCAGAGAGTCGAACTTTTTCTGATAAGGAAAACACCTTGTAATCCTGCCCCGGATCAAACTCGGACATGTTTGCTATGTTGTTGCGAAGCCAAGATGCAGCTTCAGGAAAAATATCCGAAAATGGAATCATCTCACCAAAAGGAATGAGGAATATTTTATTGTATCTGCCCAGTACTTCACCATTTGATCCCACCAGCACAGATACACCATGAAATTTTCTTCCGGTCGGGTTGTTTTCCCAGTCAACAGTAGAAAATAAGACGGAAGTATTATTTTCTTCTGCAAATCGCATTACTTTTTGACTGGCTTCATTTACCTTGAAAAAAGGATGTGGAAAAACTGATTCCGGCCAAACCAACAGTGTGGGTTCGTCAGTTTGTTTCGAAAGTTTTGACAAGTACTTCTTCGAATCCTTAAGCAAACTTTCCAGATTACCTTGTCGTTTTGAATGAGCAAGTTCTGGGTTTGAAGCCAGATCCTGCAGAGAAAAATTTGGCTGAATAACTATGACATTTAAAAATGAATCAGAATTTGGCATGTTAACATTTTCATTGATATCCTGTATTCGCCATGCACCGTAGCATAGACCAACAGCCCACAAAAATGAATATGCAGCAATTACTCGTTTGAGAAACTTATATCTTACATCATTATCATTTAAATTCTTTCCATCTGATTTTAAACGCCACCAAGCAATAAGCAGGTATGGCAATCCGGCACTGTAGAGAAGAAGTCCGGATGAACCGATGATATCTGCTACTTGTTCAAGAAAGGGAAACTGCGAAAAAGTCAGCCCCCCATAATTCCAATGAATCAAGCGAGGATACCATGGATCAATTGCGATCACATATGCCAGACGCAATAGTAATTCCCAGTTGCCGAGTTTTCTGATGCAAAGTAATGGAATGGCAAAATAAACAAAAAGCTGCAGGCCAACTTCCAAACCATATCCTGCTCCTGTGATCAGCAAGGAAAAGATCCAAGGAATGTGACCAAAAACATGTATACTGTTTGTAATCCAATGCCCTCCTATTAAAGAGGCAATCCCCCCTGTAAGCCAGCAAACCCCTGAAAACACTAGGCAGCGTTTCCAGAATGTGATGTATGTTTTTTTATGTAATTGTTCAAGAGTAAATATCAATGGAAAAAAACAAACTAAACCGATCCAGTGAGTTCCAAATCCAGGAGCATTAAGACCAAGCAAAATACCTGACACAATACTCCCAATCCAGAACGGGATTATGATGTTTGTGTTTGGGATTTGAGTGTTATTATCTATGGTCATGGACTATGTGGGTGACTTGAAAGCATATTATGTTAATGCAAGAATATTTATTAACGTATTACACTAAATCAGTCATTTCTACTATTTTTAGTTTTCAAACAGTGATCTGCTTAACACCACACGCTCTGGAAAACCCTGTTGAAGTTTCACAGGAAGAGTATGATAAACTGGTACACATGAAGGAAAGAGGCTGGAGTCATTGCAATTCAAAAGAAGAATTCCTGGCGAAATTACATTATCTCAGAGGAGGCCTAACTCAAGGCAAAATTAACGAAATTGAATTCTTGGAGAGAGAGAAAAAATTAGTGATAAACTACTGGAATAGAGGAAGTTGAAATTATAGAAAGATATTTTTCCTGTTTTTTCTGGAAAAATTCAGCGCAGTAGATTTAAAACCTCATTATTGCCGGATGTTTCTGCCAGTGACAGTGCATTCTCTCCATCAGGTGTCAGAATATCAGGTGAAGCTCCCAGGTTTAGCAATATTTTTACTAACTCCAAATTTTCTCTTTTTACCGCTATTATCAAAGCTGTTTCACCATCGTTGTTTATGGAGTCCAATGAAATTCCTTGTGAAATCAGTTCTTTCATTAAATTAAAATTATCTTTATCTTTCTTCACTAATTCAGTGGAGTCCTCCTCTGTATTTTTCTGTCCATCACTCATTGCCATTAAGTGCCAGATACCATTGCCGTTGGAATCAGTTTGCTTCCCATTTTGTTTAGCATCCACAAGCTGCTTTACAACTGATAAATGATTATTAGTTGCTGCCAGCAATAAAGCTGTACGCTGTGAAGTGTCTTTTAACATCGGATCAGCCCCAGCATTCAGCAGGAGTTTAACGCTCTTAACGTGACCATTCAGTGCTGCAGCCATTAAGGCAGAGTGGTGGAACATAAGTTCAGTTGTATTGATTTCAGCACCATCGTTCAAAAGTTTTTGCAAAACATCGTTATGGCCATTTCTTGCTGCCTGTATAAGTGCTGTTCCTCCTTCCCCACCAAGATCAAAAGCATTAAAATGCATATTTGCTCCTTTTAAAAGAAGCATCTCAACAATTAGCAGGTGTCCATTTTGAACAGCTCTTAGTAAAGCAGTTTTTTCAGAAATATCTCTGGCATCTATGTCTGCACCATGCTTGAGCAGCAGACTGACAATTTCACGAAACCCTTTTGAAGAAGCAAACATCAAAGCTGTTTCATTCCAGCGATTTATACTTTCAACTTTTGCTCCCCGTTCAAGCAGAAATGTTGCTATATCCAAAAAACCTTTGTCTGCGGAGACCATTAATGGTGTATTGCCAATAAAATCAGCAGTATCAAGTTCGGCAGTCAAGGATTCCTGCTTTTGATGCTGAAAAATAAGTTTTACAATTTCAGTTTCTCCAGTTAAAACAGCGGACATCAACGGTGTTTGTCCCTTAGCATTTTGCACAGCAGTGTTTGCTCCACGTTCCAGTAGAATTCGTGCTGTTTCTATATGCTTTTCTTGTATAGCGAGAGCCAATGCAGTTTCACTTTTCACAGAAATGTAATCAATATCAGCTTTTTCATTCAGCAGAAAATTAACCATTTTGTTATACCCCCTGCGAGCTGCATACAGTAGGTCGTGATTTAAGTCAGCCCCAAATTTTATCAGTGCCTTCGCCGTAGAGAAGTGTCCCTGTAGAGCAGCGTGTGCCAATGCAGTTTTGCCGTTTTCATCTTTCTTGGTAATCTTTGCCCCTTTACTTAATAAGGCCTGAACTACATTTGTGTGGCCTTGAGAAGCTGCCCAAATCAAAGGGGTTGCACCGTCAGAACTGCGCTGGTCAATAATTGCAGCATTTTGTATCAAAAAAGTCACAACTTCTGCGTGTCCAGTGAAGGAGGCCCATGTTAGTGCTGTCCAGTTATCAGTGTCACGAGCAGTCGGATCGGTACCTTTAGAAATTAGAATTTCAACAATTTCGAGATGACCGCTGCCCGCTGCCAGCATCAATGGTGTCCATCCAGGTCCATTCTTATTTAATTCATCAATTTGGTTTATTTTAGCTCCACCTTTCAGCAGATGTTCTAAAATTTGTTTATGCCCATTATTTGCTGCCCACATTAATGGTGTCCAACCTTGTGCATCCCTTGCTTCTAGGTTTGCTTTTAATTCTAGCAGGATTTTAACTGCTTCAAGGTTTCCATTAGAAACTGCATAAAAAAGATTCTCATGATTATCAATTTCTTTTTTGCTGAGAAATTCAACCACTGGAAGATTTTTGTTTTCCACGGCATGCATCCAGGCAGTCATGCCTAAACGGTCACGAAAATCAAGTCTGCTTTGCTCTCTTAGCAACAGCTTAACTATTTTTGTGTTTCCTTCAGCAGCCGCATACATCAATGAGGTTTTACCTTTGTTATCCAGTACATTAACTTCGGCTCCTTTTTCAATCAGCATATCAGTCAATTCAAAATTTCCTTTGGAAGATGCTATCATTAACGGAGTTAGTTTATTTTGGTTTGGATTATTGACTGGTATACCTCCTTCAATCAGCAGCCTTGCGGTCTCAAAATGACTGTTGCCAAGAGCGAGTATCAGAGCATTTGCTCCGTGTTTGTCAACTGCTTTAATATCTGCTCCGGAAAATAACAAACTTTTCAAAATGCCTTTTCTTCCGAACTTTGCTGCCAGAAGCAAGGGTGATCTTTGAAACTCATTTTCGGAAGAGTGAGGATTTGCCCCAGATTCCAACAGCAGTTCTGCAATTTTTTCGTGGCCTGAACGGATTGCCCACATTAAGGCAGTTGATCCATTTAGTGAGGTTAAATTCACATTTGCATCGCGATTAATTAATTTCTGCAAAATTTCGATATGACCATTTTGAGAGGCATACATGACTGGTGACATACCAAATTTATTCTGCGAATCAGAATTAGCACCATATTTTAACAACGCTTCCAAAACTTCCACATGTCCTTCATGTGAAGCGAACATTAAAGCAGTCCAATTTTCATTAGTTTTAGCATTAGGATTTGCTCCCTGCTGAAGCATAAATCTAACTATATCCAGATAACCCATTTTTGCTGCTTCTATAAGTGCAGTATTGCCTAGGGAATCTGTATCATTCAGGCGGGCACCTTTTTCAACCAGTAATTTAACGATGACTTCTTCACCAATTCTGGACGCAAACATCAGGGGAGTTACCCCGTGGAATCTGTCTGTACCACGTATGTTTACTCTAACACCTTGAGATAAAACACTCTCAACTGCCGTCACACTATTTAAAATTGCAAGCATCAGCCGAGTCCATTCATCCCGATCTTTGGTACTGAGGAGAAAATTTTCCAGTCGATGATTTTTTGGAGTGTCTGTTTTCTTATTTTCTGTCTGGGCAAAGGCAGGTTTAGTTGAAAAATATCTGAACGAGCCTTGAAAAAAATCAGTTTTGGAAGGGCAGATTAGTGAAAGTAGAATTGTTGTCCGAACAATTGGTTTCTGATAAAAAAAACGGGACCAGTTAGTCCTTTTTTTCCGGATTACAATATAAAAATAAACTTTAATCATTAAGTGGAGGTTTAGTGGCAGAGGCTTAAGTTTTTTCAGGGGATGCTTCTACAGGTCTTAGACATGCACTTATATTAAGCAAGAGTCCCGTCAAAAACATTGAAACCACAAGAGAGGTACCACCATAGCTAATGAAAGGAAGTGGCAAGCCTTTTGTCGGAAGAAGTCCCACAACTACGAAAAGATTCAGAACAATCTGAAGACCTATTAATGTTGTTGCACCAAATGACAAGTGTTTACCAAATGCATCCTGAGCATTCCAAGCAATCCAGTAGCCTCGCCAGATAAAGACGGAAAAAATGATAATCAGCACAGAAATCCATAAAAACCCCAGTTCCTCCCCAATTATTGCAAAAATAAAATCAGTATGGGCATCAGGCAGGAAAAGTCTTTTTTGAAAACTTTCACCCAGTCCTCTGCCAAACCATCCTCCAGTACCGAGGGCGATAAATGATTGGATGATTTGGAAACCTGAATTTTGCGGATCATCCCAGGGATTCAAAAAAGCCAGCATCCGCTGAACACGGTAGGAATGTGATGCAATCAATAATCCGGCGATTATTCCCATGCCAATCAGACTGCCCGCAATGTGGACTGGACGACCTCCTCCAACGTACAGCATAAGCAAGACTGTTGTAGCAATCAAAATAACATTACCAAAGTCTGGTTGGAGCAAAACAAGAAAAAGATAAATTCCAGTGACTATAAAGTTTGGTGTCAAACCCCGGATGAAAGAAGCCAGCAATTCTTGTTTTCTCTCTAGGTATGATGCCACATAAATAATCAAAACAACCTTCAGTAATTCAGCAGGCTGAACACTCAATGAACCATAGCGAAGCCAGCGTCGACCTCCTTTTACTTCGTGCCCTATTTCAGGAATTAAAACAAGAATCAGTAAGACTAGTATTCCGAGCATCATCCAAATTGATAATTGTTTCCATTTTTTGTAATTAACAGCCAAAGCAAGACCCATAGCAGCAAGTCCTGCAAGTACATGGATCAGATGGCGGTATAAAAAGTATTGTCCGTCATTGTACTGCAGGTCTGCAAATACACCACCTGTACTGTATATCATAACTGTTCCCCAAGAGAGTAAAAACAAGGTTGCTCCAATCAGGGGCAAATCATAGCGTATTGACATGGCTTTTTGGGAGACAAGAGTGTACGGGTAAGAAGAAAGAAAATATAATTCTCATTAACTGAATCTGAAAAACTAATTTTCTGATATACATTTTAAGCAGTATGGAATTACTTATTTTGGTCTAAAGTCACATTTCATTAATTTCATTTTAAACTCATCAAGTTGTTTCGGGTTCTGGTCACGCTTTGTAATAATTTCGAAAACTGCAGATTTGTTTTTTTGAGCCGATATCAAATAATCTTCCTCAAATGAATTGATGGATTCCGGCCTGTGATATTCCAGCTCAAACATTTCTGAAATTGCCCGGAAGTCAAGGTTATGTGGTGTACCGTAAAACATTTCGAACATTTCTTTTTGCCGGGATATAGGCAGAAATGAGAAAATTCCGCCACCATGATTATTTATAAGCACCAGCAAAACAGGCATCTCAGATTCTGCAATCATTTTAAATGAATTAAGATCATGGATGGCAGATAAATCACCAATCAGTAATGTTACCGGTTGTTTTAATCCTGCCGAATAACCGCAAGCTGAAGCAATAAGCCCGTCAATTCCGCTGGCGCCTCGATTGAGAGCTGTGGCCACATCAGCTCCCTTACCGGATCCAAACATATCTACCGCACGAACTGGGAGACTGTTTCCGATAAAAAAAGCAAAATCTTCTGGTATAATTTCAGTCAGTCTCCGTACAAGGCAAAATTCGTCAATCTGTTTTTTTTCAACATTTGAATTAATGTGTTCATCCAGCAAATTTTCAACGATTTTTGAAGCATAAAGCCAATCTTCTTTTTTTGATTTTCTTTTATATTTCTTTTTTTCTAATTTTAAAAAATTCACTGCATAATGACAAAATTCATCAATATCTGTTTCGATTTTCCAGTGAAAATGGTTTGACTGATCATGACGTTCTGAATGATCAGCTATCCATACCATTTGAGGTGCCGGTTTCTGTTCCCAGCAAGTAAGCCATCGTTTGGAAGTAGGCGGGAAACCAATATGCCAAATTGCTTCTGTTTCCCAATTGGGGGTGTCCAGTTCTTCATGCAGCAACTGATCATAATATGTAATCCTGTTTGGACATTTATTTCCTAGTCTAAGGCCGGAAGTTATATCTGCAAATACAGGCCAGTCAAGTTCTGCAGCCAGTATTCTGATGGAATCTAGCGAATCCCGGGGGACTCTTCCGATGCTCAATATCCCTGATCCAGGGCGGTTCTTTATTAATTCCTTTATTTCATCAACCGGGATTATTTTTCGGGGAACAGAATTGCGAACATAGGGTTTTTTATCACTTGTCAGCTTGTATTGAACTTTTTTTCCGTGGTCATCAGTATCAAAGAAAGGTTCACGGAATGGGAAATTTAGATGTACTGGACCGGACAAAGGAAAATGTGTTTTAAATATTGCATGGTCAATTGTGGTAAGTAAAGCTTCTGCAGAGAATTCCGGTCCTGGGCAGCCTGGATCAAAATACCAGCGGACATGCGTACCGAAAAGATGTGTCTGGTTAACTGCCTGATTCGCGCCGGTGTCCTGAAGTTCAGGGGGACGGTCTGCAGTCATCAGAAGAAGAGGTATTTGTTCAACGGAAGCTTCTATAACTGCCGGCAAATAATTTGCCGCTGCAGTCCCGGAAGTACAGATTAACACTGCCGGCAGTCCGGTAGCACGTGCATGACCAAGGGCATAATAAGCAGCTGCACGTTCATCGTAGCATATAACTGCATTTGCCCTCGGATTAGCAGCAACAGCAGAAGTAAGAGGAGTGGAGCGTGATCCTGGCGAAATACAAAAACATTCTATATCATGCCGCACCAGTTCCTCGATGATCCATTCTCCCCAGCATTTATTCCAATTCACGTCCGACCCAGTAAATATTGCCAACTTTGGAGTTTGATTTCGATCTCTCTCCATTCTTCATCAGGCACAGATCCATCTACAATTCCTGCTCCAGTATAGATTCTCAAAATACGTCCGCATAATAAACCAGAACGAATTCCCACTGCAAATTCTGCCTGGCTCCTGCTTATCCAGCCAACAGGACCAGCGTACCATCCTCTATCAAACGGTTCGAGTTCACGTATGAGAGTACGTGCTTCCGAATCGGGCGTTCCAGAAACTGCAGGAGTTGGGTGAAAAACGGGTAGTAAATCAGAGTCGCTGATCTCCGGTAGCAAGGACCCGTACATCTTGCTTTGCAGATGCTGGACATGTCTAAGTTGAAGCGGTTCCAGATAAGACAGTCTTTCTGTATTATTGCAAAATTGCTGAAGCAGCCGTTCCATCCTTTCCAGTACCATCAAATGTTCTCGCTGTTCTTTTTCACTGTCACGAAGTTCAGAAGCCAGGCGCTGATCATCCTCAATTGTGAGACCTCTGGGGCGAGTCCCGGCAATTGCTTCACTCTCAATTTTCCTTCCGGATCTACGGTACAGCAGTTCCGGACTGATTCCCAAAAATGCATGATGTGCTTCTATCTGAAAACAATAATGAAATGCCTGCGTTGCCTGACCTCTCAATTGCAGCAGCAGTTCAGTAGGATCATAGTCTCGAGCCAGATTGAAAACAGCAGTCCTGGCCAGCACCACTTTGTCTATTTTACCGCGGTCGATGTTTTCAAGTACTTCTTCAACCATACTGCACCATTGCTTGTATTCTGGTATGTCATGACGTTCCAGCTGAATCAATGGACTGTCCGGAATAGTCATGTCTTCCGTTCGCATCGATTCGAGAATAGTCTGCAACTGCTTAAGTTTTGAAGGAGTATTTTCTTTAGGAAATATGTGGCATGCAAGGGTTGCGCATTCGTCTACAAGACTCAATTCAACAAGAGGCAATGTAAGGTATGCTGTTCTCCATTTTTTCCATTCAGGTGAAGTTGACGCATTTGCGTCAAAACGCATACCACCAAAAAAACGAACCGTATCAGGAGAATCCTGCAATAATTTATTTACATTTAGCAGGATATTTTCATAGCCTTCTTTTCCATCATAAATTTCATGTGCAACTCCAATACCTGCAAATTGTTCTTTTTGAGTACGATTTTCCCAAAATATTTTTGAAGAGCAATCCTGCAAGGTCAGCCATTCCAGCGGATTAGCCTGCGCTACGGAAACCTGCAGGCGAATTATTCCAGAATTTTTGTGGGAAGCAAATTTATTGTCTTCGATCCACTTTTTGACTAGTTTTAAGAGAGCAACGCGAGCTTCTTCAAGTGTTTGATATTTTTGAGGTTTCACTGATCCTGATTATTTCTCAATTCTTAGCTGGTTTGTAAGCCACATGAACAGTAGAAGCCCCAAAAACGAAATTGTGAAATTCCACCTTCTGAAACCCCGTTTCAATCATTAAGTTTTTAAGAAATTCCTGGTTTGGATATTCAAGCGAAGATTCAGGTAAATATTGAAAAATCTCCTCACCTGGCATTAACAATTTTCCTACTAAAGGTACAATCTGAAAAAAATAAAAATGATTAAGCTCTGCAAGAATTGGTATACGTACTTTTCCGACATCAAGCGAGACAAGAACCCCTTCAGGTTTTAGCACACGTAAAATTTCCCCCAAACACTTGCTGATATTCTGAACATTTCTCATGCCATAACCAATTGTAACTGCATCAAACACGGCATCGTGAAAAGGAATATTCATTGCGTCGCCGGGCATGTACTCCACGATAATCTCACTGGTGTTTTTGGATTCAGCGATATTCAGCATCTCTTCAGAAAAATCTAGACCAGTTACTTTGGATGAAGGATACTGACGCAAAACCTCGCGGGCGATGTCACCGGTTCCACAGCATAAGTCTAAACAGCTTTGTTCAGCATGCAGGTCTGTTTGGCGTGCCACAAATTTTTTCCAATGACGATGCATTCCAAAAGTAATAATATCGTTAAAAAGATCATATTTTTGAGCAATTTTGTTAAACATTTGCTCAACATAGACTGATTTTTCTTCAGTATTGGGGAGTGTGTATGTCATAGATTTTACAGCCATCAATTTACTGATGACATTTGTGATGTGTATTTTTCAGTAAGTTCTTTTAAATCAAGCCGGTAATAGCTCCCCAGGCAGCGCAGTTTTCGCATTTCATTTTCGATTTGCTTAACAGCAGAGTCCATGTTTTCAGCGCAGGCATTCACATCTGCAATTCTATGTCCCATTTCAGAATTCAGGTGATTTGCCATGTAAAGGCGACCATCCTCTTCATCTACCTCATTCCACCATAAATCACACTCCAATGGCGATGAAACTTCCACAGGTAATTTTGGAACTGAAGGAACAATGTAAGGATAACCGTATCCGGCCAAGGTCAGTGTGCAGCCAAAAAACCTGTCCGGATTCCATTCAGGAACAGGATTTTGATTCCCAACAACCTTAAGCAGAACCTTGACGGGATTTTTCAACATCCTCAGTAGCAGTGCAGTCGTAGTTACTCCTAAACGGATGTTATATTCGATAGCGTGCCAAGTTCCATCTTTACGGATTGCTGTGACCTGAAGCGGGCCGGTATAGCCAGTTTTTTCAAACCAGGGCCTTAGAGGATGAATAAGTTCTTTTGCCAGTCCATATTGATCTGCCGGATCCTGTTCAGCTAATCCAGCAAGAGGGGCACCAGCCAGTGGTCCCATATCTCCGGTGAATGCTCGCTTGTATTCCTGATTAGTTACTAAACTGCATATTTCTCCACCACTGATAAAAACAAAATGACCAGCTTCTTCCTTTCCGAGATATTCCTGTAAGAACAGTCCTTCTGCATAATCTACCCGCTCTATCCATCCAATTGTGTCCTCAGTGCTTTCACAAATTATGGCATGAACAGGACTGAAAGGTGAACAGATTGGGTTTTTTAAAACATAGGGTCGGGGATCATCTTTCATTACCTGACGAGCCTCCAGGCGATTCTGTACGTGGTGGAAGGCAGGGACCGGGATTCCAAATTCCCTGCATAGTTCGGAGGACAGTTTCCGAGAGACTTCTATTTTCATTGCATCTCCGACAGGACTGAAAATTGGCCAGCCCTGCTGGACAATCTCTACGGCCCAAGGCTGTTCCGCCCATGCAACTGCTTGGGGAATAATAAGGTCTGGCTGAAATTTTTCAATCAGGGGTAAAGGAGAGGGGTACTCTTCGGAATTCCATGTTTGACCAACAAGGCCTGGCCCGAAGTGACTGTAGGGCCGTGTCAGGTAACAAGAGGTTTCGGCACCGTCTTCCTGGAGGATGGATTGTACCGCGTGAGCAAATGCGCCCACTCCCAACACCATCACACGGGGAGTCATAGTAAGTTCAATTCACCTGATCTTGTGTCTGCCATAATTTCTACAGTTAATTTAAGAAAATGTAAAATATTCTGCACATTTAAATTATGGGAAAAAGCTTTTGCAAGACTATTGATGTTATCATACAAACTAATATTCTCCAAGCCGTCTCTGTGTGCTGAAACACTGTCTTTTAAGGAATATCAACTGTTAATGACTTGAAGCACAGAAGTTGCTGATTTATCGTGATAAAATTAGAAATTAATTTCTTCAACAAGAACAGACTGAATTTATCAGGATTAAGCGTAATTGCAGATAATAATTTTTTTCTGAAGTGAGAATATTCTTCTTTTAATACTCATTTAATTATCTTCAAGTATGATGTTATCGAAAAAATTCCTGATTTTTTTTCATTTCGAAGTTAGAAAGAAATATTGTATCCATCACCACACTAATTATTAGGTTTTTCCTCACAGTTGGAATGATGAATTGTGGATATATGAAATTTTTCTAATCCGTCAAACATGACAAGAGACTTTGGTGTTTTTTTGATTCTTAATGTCCTTTTGAAGTATTGAATGTACAAAATTATTAATCTCTTTTCGCAAAATAAATCATATATAATTTGGCCTTTTCTTTGTGTAAGCACATTTTTAGGAGCTTTCTATTATTTTACTGTTCCCATGCTCTGGCTAGATATTATAAATGCACGTGAAGCTGGTTTGATTTGGTTGGACGAGGGATTACATTTACGAAGCATTGAAAGAATGCAGTCCCAACGTACTTGGGAATTGTTACATCCAGCATATACAGCATTTTACACACATCTTAGTTATGTTATTTCATGGCTATTCAACAGTTCAGCTGAGACTATTCACACAAGCACGTTCATTTCAGGGTCACGCTGGGCTTCTTATCTCTGTGTTCAAAGTCTTATGCTGATAGTTTTTTGGAGGCTTTCCAAACTCTTAAGATCTTGGAAGTGGGCATTTTTGGGAATGTGTTTCGTGGGTATGCAGCGCGGTAGTTTTTTTTACTCTATTACAATGCACCCGGAAGCTCCCATGCTTTTGGGTATTGTAGTTGCCATTTTTGCAGCTACCGAATATTTGTGTAATCCACGGTTTTTCAAAGTCTCTTTAATTTTCTTAGGTTTGGCTTTAGCTATATCCAGCAAAATTCAAGCATTATTACTATTACCATGGGCTGGAACAATAGGATTATTAGGACTCTGGATTGGTCAAATTAAGGATATACGCACAATTGTTCTATGGATAAATCGGTCCTTGGAGGACCGATTTATCCGT
>ERZ651768.310-NODE-310-length-37079-cov-4.659910_pt1 | contig 37079 bp, 35 predicted proteins | sample MGYA00514754_ERZ651768 | MGnify/ENA metagenome assembly ERZ651768
GAATATCAACTTTTTCTTTTAAAACAAAATAAGATAAAATAGTTAATATCAATGGCGTGCTGAATAAAATTGGATAGATTTCAATTAAAGCATGCCGTTTAAAAGAATTAACTATTAACGCACCACAAATTACTCCTAAGACACCTCTTAATAATTGAATATGGATTTTATTATTAATTAAGGTATTCCAATTGCCTACTACTGCAAGAGTTACAAACATTGGAATAAAGGCAAACAGACAAATAAAAAAATTGATTTCTAGTACTGGATATTTATTTACCAAATTTAGCTTGATAATTGAATCTACCAAAACAAATATTGTATAGCCAGAAAAGCCTAATGCAAATCCAAAAAAATTATTATTAAATTCAAAATTATATTTCACAATCTCTACTAATACCAACTATGAGGGATGTTGGAAGTTAAAGCGGAAAATATCAACATCATATATACTTTTCTTCTTTGACAACATGAGATCTAGAACAAGAATTGATATTTCAAGTCTCACATCTGGATTTTTTTGAAAATAAATCAAAATATTAATTGGTTAATTAGAGAAATTTTCCATTATAGCTGCTGCATATTTGATGCCTTTAATATAATTTTCAACATGTATATTTTCATCAGGAGCATGAAGATTTGCGCCAGAATTTGCAAATCCTGTTAAAACACAAGGTATCCAAACATGTTTTAAAATTGTACCTTCTGCTGATACACCATTTACAACCGGTTTTTCTCCAAATACTTGTATCGCAGCCTTTATAATTGCCTGAGAAATATCTTCTTTGATTGAAATTTTGTACGGGGGTTCAGCTGAGTCAAAAGCTTTAACCTCAAGATGTCCAAATCCGTGATCAACAAGATGTTTTTTTATTTTAGTTATGCATTTCTGAGGATTCATATGTGGAAGCAATCTAAAATCTAATCTTACCTTGGCTTCACTAGGCACAATTGTTTTTGTGCCAGGACCAGTATAGCCCGAAATCATACCTTGTATATTTGCAGTAGGTTCATATGTTCTTGCTTTAATAGCTTCCGCACCTTCTCGCTTTAAAACAAATTCATTAATACCAAATTCTTTTTTTAATACATCAAGGTTTATTCTAGAGTTTTTTTCATTAATCAATTCTATTTCTTCATTTCCAAGAACATAGAGACCTTCATACCAATCTTTAATAAGAATTTTTCTATTTCTATCCATTATAGTTCCTAAAGCATGAATCAAATCCCAAGGAGGACTAGGCACTAGTGGAAAATTTAGAGAATGGATATCCTTTTTTCCTCCTTTAGCGATTAATTCAACAAATAGAACTGATTTTAAACCAAGTTCAACTTCAGGGACTTTTGCATAACTATCAACTGATCCATCTAAGCAATGCATTCCATCGGCTTCAATTAATTTTTTATTTTTTTCCACCCATGGACCTAAATGAACAGAACCTATTTCTTCCTCTCCTTCATAAAAAAATTTTAAATTTAGTGGAACTTCTCCACGTATTTTTAAAAAAGCTTTCGCAGCCTTATTAAATGCTAATAATCCTCCCTTATTATCTGTTGCACCTCTACCATAAATTATATTATCAACTAACGCACCTGACCAAGGTCCGCCATGCGTCCACTCTTCAATAGGTTCTGGAGGCTGAACATCATAGTGTGAATAACACAGAAGGGTTTTTTTTGATTTACTACTTTTTAAATGTCCAAATACTAACGGTGGGCCATTTGTTATATCGTGTAATTCTGCAGGAAGACCATCTTTATGCATCAAGTCTTTTACAAGATTAGCACAATCTCTCAGTCCAATATTTTGCGCTGATATAGAAGGTTGCTGAATCAATAACTGAAGATCTGCTATATATTCTTCAACATTTTTTTCTATATATTCAAAAATATCTTTCATGTATTAGTATCTGTTGTTTTAGAAAAATTCCAAGCATTGACATGTTGACCACTCATTTGTTGATATCTCCTGCTTGATAACTTCAAAAAAGCAGGGGTTAATTCAATTGGATCAACCCATTTTTTTTTAAATTCTGCTGTGTAGTTAGATTCTGACATTGGAGTATTAATTAACATCCCAGGAGTTATGGTAAAAACTTGAATTTTATTTTTCATCCCTTCTATTGCTAAACTTTTCATCAATCCTTCAAGTCCGTGCTTAGCAGCACAATATGCAGTTTCATCTTCAAATCCTTTTAAGCCTGATCCTGAAGAGACAAAAATAATAACTCCATCTTTATTTGAAGACATATCCTCCCAAACATATTTAGATAATAAAAATCCGGATTCTAATGTTACTTTCATAGTCTGATCCCATATTTTTTCAGTAGTATGTATGAATGGAGTAGGTACTAATATGGATGCATTATGAATTAATGTATCAATAACAAATGAATTTTTTTTTAGTTCATTGATAAGTCCTTTAGTTTCTTCTCTTATATTTAAATCAACTACGTATTTCTGACAATTATCAAACTTAATTTTATCTAGCTCATCAGGTTTTTTATCAATAAGTATTAATTTAGCTTTTTCTTTGGCAAATGCCTTAGCTATAGCTAAACCAAGGCCCTGAGCAGCGCCTGTAATTAAAACTGTTTGATTGCTAATTTTCATTTAAAACTATAAATCAATCCACTGTCTTTTAATTGTTGATTCTTTAACTGCGTCTAAAACTATTTGGTTTTTATAGCCATCTTCAAAAGTTGATCCTTCAGTGATGTTTCTGTTTTCTTTTATGGCACTTATCAATTCTTTCATTAAGCCATAAACAGAAACATTCCAAATACCTTTATTTATGCCTTCAAGAGATTCATTATCATCCTTGAAATAAAATTTTTGAAATTTCTCTTTAGGTTTTGCGAGCCATATTTCCTCATCAGAGTCTGATAATATTATACTTCCTTCACTTCCAAATATTTGAGTTTTATTACCTATAACATTGCTGGCTACTCCACTCATAAATACATTAACCAATGCTGCATTCTGCATCTCAAGAGAAAAATAAGATAAATCATCTGCTGTGGCTTTCCAACTTTCGCCTGACCTTCTATCAATTCTATCGCTTATAATTGTTAAAGCTTGACCAAATACAGATTTTACTTCACCGCACCACCATCTAATTAAATCTACTTGATGTGATCCATTTGCACCCAACCTACCGCCTCCTCTTTCATTTAAACTCCACCAATCATTTTTTGGTCTTGAAGAAGGATCAGCCCAACCATTAGAAATATTAGAAATGTTAATGTGTCTAATATTCCCAATTTCATTAGAAGAAATCCATTCTTTAATTTTTTTTCGATTTGGATTGAAGCGTAATTCATGATCAATCATATGAATTTTCTTATATTTTATAGCGGTATCCAACATCTGCTTAGCTTCAATGGAATTCATAGCAGTGGGTTTTTCAGTAAGTACATGCGCACCTTTTTCTAATGCCTTTAATGTAATTGGAGCATGAAGATCTGTAGGAGTAGCAACACAAACTAAATCATAGTTATGGGAATTTAACATTTCTTCCCAGTTGTCATAAAAATTTGGAATTGAAAATTCTTCAGCACAACTTTTAGCACTATCCATCCTAAATGAAGAAATAGCTATTACTTTGGCATCATGTATATTTTTTATTGCGGGTAGGTATGCTGCTTTAGCAAAACTTGCACCAACAATGCCAATGTTAATGGTCATATTATTCAACTTCCTTTAATCTTGGGTCTAAGTAATCTCTTAACCAATCTCCAACAATATTAAATGCAAGAACAGTAAGTAAAATTGCCATGCCTGGAAAAAAAGGTAACCACCAACGTCTTGCAAATATATGATCTCTGCTTTCTGCTAACATTGACCCCCAAGTTGGTATTTGGGGAGGCACACCTAAACCAAGAAATGATAAAGCTGCTTCAGCCAAAATAACACTTGCAACATTAAAAGATGCTATAACTATCAAAGGTGCAAAAATATTTGGAAGAATTGAGCCAAACATAATATTAAAATTACTTACACCTAGGGCTTTTGCTGCTTCAACATATTCTTTTTCTTTTTGAGATATAGTTTGTGCCCTTGCAATACGTGCATATATAACCCATTGCCCTATGCCTAACACTAAAATTAAGTTTATCAAGCCCTCTCCTAAAACAACTAAAAATAAAATTGCAAGCAGTATAAATGGGAATGCCAGCTGAATATCAGCTAGACGCATGATAACATCATCTACTATTTTGCCATAATAACCTGCATATATGCCTAATAGCACTCCTAATATTCCTCCTACAAAAACTGCAGCAAATCCAACTATCAATGAAACCTGGGCGCCGTAAAGTAATCTTGAGAAAGAATCTCTTCCCAAGGCATCTGAACCTATTAGATATTTCATATTTCCTTCTTTATCCAGCGTTAAGGGAGGGGCCACTCTTTCCATGATATTATTCCTATTAGGATCATGGGGAGAAATTTGAGAAGCAAAAATTGCTACATTAATAATTATTATTAACCATATAACAGAACCAAAAGCCCATTTTGACTTAATCAACGATTTAATAAAACTTTTTATTGGAGAATATCCTTTGTGTTCTTCTTCAAGATTTTCATTAATTGTTTTAGTATTTTTTTCAACCATCTAAGATAACCTTATTCTTGGATCTAACTTTGCATAAATTATATCGGTAATTAAATTTATTAGTATGACGAGTATGGCTATTACTACTACTGATGCTTGAACCAAAGGAATGTCTCTGTTAGCTATCGCATCAAAAACGGTTCTTCCTAACCCTGGCCATGCAAAAACTACTTCTACAACAACAACTCCGCTTAACATAAAACCAAATTCAAGACCAATAATAGTAACTACTGGAAGCCATGCATTCCGCATAGCATGTTTCATTATTACTGAATATTCAGACAAACCCTTAGCACGTGCCGTTCTAACATAATCTTGAGATAAAACTTCAAGCATCGAAGATCGAACAAGTCTTGCATTTCTTGATAAAGAATAAAATGCAACTGCAAAACTTGGTAGTATTAAATATAGGCAAGTAGTTGGAAAGTTTTTTATACCTTCCAAAAAATCGCCTCGAAAAATAGGCATCAAAAAAGGGACGTGCCCAGATATTGGAAGCCAACTGATGTTGAGTGATAAATATAGAATGCTCATTATTCCCAGCCAAAAACTAGGAATTGATTGTCCAAGCATCGCAATTGCCATTAAAGTTCCGTCAATCCATTTGCCTCTATTAATTGCTGCAAAAATACCAAATGGTATTGCTCCAAAAACAGCAATACACATTGAAAAAAGTGTCAACTCAATAGTCGCTGGCAAGGCTTCTAAAATTACGGTCATAGCTGACTGACGAAAATATAATGAGTCACCAAAATCAAGCTTAATTAGATTGAGTAAGTAATTTAAATATTGGACATGTAACGGCTTATCAAATCCAAGCTTAATTCTTGTTGCTATAATTTCTTCCGCTGAAGCTCTTTCGCTTACAAACAGATAAGTAGGATCCCCTCCGATTTGAAGAGCAATAAATGTTATGAGAGTAACACCAAAAATAACAAGAATGGTTTGGGGAAGCCTCCTTAAAATATATGTCAGCATGAAAGAATTATATTAGAAAATTAAAGAATTTACCATAGTTGGCTCCTTATTTAAAAGGAGCCAACAAAAAGATACTGTATGATTATTTAAGGGTAGCGTTATATATGTCTACCTCTTCATCACGACGTTCCTGCCAATTCACACGGTTACTAACACCGTAAAAATCTGGTTGGAAATATAACAATAGCCACGGTCCTTCATTATAAAAGACTTCGAGCATACGGTCTATTTCACGTCTTATAACATATGGATCCATAGAGTTATTAATAACTTTCCACCCATTAAACCACTCAGGATTAGTCCACTCAGTATAGTTCGGACCTGACTCAACGGTTGCTAAATCAGTCATATCATAAAGTGGATTCCATGTTCCTCCACCCGATCCTAGGAAAAACATTGGGCCTGCATCTTTTGTTCGTATCTTTGGAACATAGACAGAAGACCAATCCATGATATCACACTTAGTTTTAATCCCAACATCATCTAAATATTGGCAAATAGCTAAAACTACATTTTTATCGTTTAGATATCGTCCATGACCTGCTTCAAGAGTAATTTCAAATCTTACTCCATTAGCATCTCTAGGATATCCTGCTTGATCAAGTAGGTATTCTGCAACTTCCGGCTTATAAGGATAAGGCTCCAAAGTTGGATGAGCATTATTTGGATTGACTATTCCTGTTGCCCTTTTACAAGGAGCATTCAGTAAGTTTGCACAAATAGCTTCAACGTCTACAGAATACTGTATTGCTCGTCGTACTTCAGATTTTTGAATTGCTCGTCCACCTTCAGTGTTTGCATATTTCTCACCTTGATGAAAACCAACATACATTCTTCTTGTGCCAGATACTTTTTGTACCTTAGCAGTATCAGAAGCATCAATAGCATCAACCTGGTCAGGTGAAGCATTGGTGATCATATCAACATTTTGTGCAATTAACTCAGCAGTTCTAGTTGAAGCTTCAGGTATAACTCTCCAAATAAGATTTTCAAAGTTTGCTGATACAGCAGAACCAGGAAATTTTTTGAGAACAATTTGACTACCTTTATCCCATTTGACAAACTCATAAGCACCTGAGCCTATTGGGTTTAAAGCAGCTTCTTCTTTGCTCATTTTTTCATAAGAATCTTTGCAATGAACATATACTTCTGAAATTAAACCAAGAGCAATATGATTAGGAGCACCCATAACAATAGTTACATCTAACTCACTATCAGCACGTGCTTCTTTAAAATCAATCGAAGGAAATACAAATCCTGCAGAGTTACCTACAAATGCTAGATCAGGATCTACCACTCGATTAAAAGTATACGCTACATCTTCAGCTGTTAGGGGCTCGCCGTCATGACAAGTTAACCCTTCTCTTAAAGTAAATGTATATTCTTTTCCGTCATCAGACACAGCATAGCTTGAAGCTAAATTTGGATCTAAAGTTCCTGTTTCCGAAATAAAAAATAATGTTCCAAAAATATGCTTCAAAATATTAGCAGTATGTCGGGAACTAATTTGAGCTGGCTCCAGTCCTATTGTGTCTGTTGGTAAACCAACAACAAAAGTATCATCTGGAGGAGCAGCAAAGCTTATTGAAGATGAAAATAGAATACTTACACCAACAATAAATCCGGTTAGAATTTTTTGCATAATAATCTCCTTTACAATTAAAAAACTTACGTTTACTGTTGAAGAGCGTACCCCATTCTTGTGATTAGTAATATAGCAATTAAATCATAATCGTGATGACAAATTGTCAATGGTCTAGGGATAATACACCTATTTTAACACTATTTTTTTGCCCGTTTTGGAAGAATCAATACAAGCCTGAACAATACTTAGGGATTTTAAATGATCTTTTCCTGATGAATGTAATTTAGTTTTTTTCACTAAGGAAACTGAGAAATCTTTCAAAAGTAAGTCGGCGTCAGTTTTCCACATTTCAAATTTTTTTAATTGAATTTTTATCAATTTTTTAGAATTTTGATTAACGTAAAACAAGTCTGAAAATTGTTTTTTTTGTATTATTGCACCTTTTTCACATTCTGTTCTCCATTCAAAATTAAATTTTTTAAAGTTACTTTGCCAAGTTCCTAAATAATTTACTGTAAGACCGTTTTTAAAATTTAATAAAGCCGAAACATTCGTATGATGGGAATACATTGACCAAGAGGGGTTCCAGGTAATTGCGTAAACACTCTTTACTTCAGAGTTATAGACAAACCGCATTAAATCAAAATGATGAATGGATTGCTCCCATAACATAGGGTGTTTCATGGTAAGAGGATACTTGTTTAAATGTTTCAAACGTCCATCTCTCCAACGTTCATAAATAAATTTTGCATAACATGGTTTTCCTATTTTTTTTGAAATAAAAAAATCAGCTAATTTTTTTGTAACTGGAAGATATCGAAAATTAAGTCCTACCATTAACAATAAATTATGTTTTGCCATAAGATCAACTATATTTTTAGCTTCATCAATTTTGATTGATAAAGGTTTCTCAACAAGAGCAGCAATTTTATACTTGCAACAAATTTTAATATCACGCATCCTATTAAACGGAGAAGTTGATAATAAAGCAGCGTCAGGTTGCCCTTCAATTACAGCTTTCTTAAAATTAGTGTAAAAAGGTATTTTGTTTAAATGAAGTGCTTTAATTTTTTGTTTGGTTCTAATATTTAGATCGCATATACTTATCAATTCTACGTAATTTGATTTTTTTATTACTTTAAGCCAATTAATACCTCTTGGTCCGGCTCCAACAAGTATGATCTTTATTTTTTTCATGTATTTGAATCCCATATTTTTTTTATAGCCTTTTCGGGTGAGGTCCATTGAGTAAATTTGAATTTATATAAATATTTTGAACAAGTTGGTTTAATTTTATTTTTATATTTTTTGTTTTCTTTAAAAGAAATATTTGAGAGACGCATATTTTTGTTAATAATTTTCATCATTTGCAAATCACTTTTAATGAATGGGCTAACAAGATTAATAATTTGTGGGTGTTTTCTTTTTGAAGACATAATATTATTTAACACCAGAGGAATATCCCTTGCGTAAGTCCAATCTCGTTTAGTTTTAAATGAGTCTGTTTTCATTATTCCACCTTTATTTACAGTATCAATCCATTTTTGAATAAGAGAGGCTTTAGATCTACTCCAAGAAATTTTTTCATAACCACTGTATATGTTCCCAAATCTAAAAATCTTAAAATCCATATTATTGGAATTACAAAATTCTCTTACAATCTCCTCACCTATTTTTTTTGAAGTAGCATAATCATTTTTTAAGATTGGTTTTGTATTTTCATCGTATTCTAAAATGTTGTCATGATAACCATATATTGCTGTAGAACTAGCAAAGTAATACTTTTTAACATTCAGTTTTTTTGCTAAATTAAGAGAAGATAAAATCAGAGAAAGATTAATATCCATTAATTTTTTTTTTATTCTTTTATTCTTTGGATTAGTAATGGCCGCGGCATGAATTAAATAATCCACTGATTTTATTTTTATATTGTTAATGAATTTTTGTAAGTCGTATTTATAAATAACTATACGTGGTGATTTGTTTATTTTATAATTATAAAATTTGTCTAAAGCATGTACTTCATAATTCAAATCTTTGAAACCATTTACTAGAACTGAGCCAACAAAACCTCCTGCACCAGTAACGAAGATTTTTTTTGGCAATATTATTAAATTCCTTTGTAGGATGAATATTCAGCTAGCTCTTCAGGGCTGTAAACTTGCATTAATTCAATTTCAATGCCTCCAACTTCATTATCTAAAAACGCAATAAAACCTTCAGGGTGTGGGTGATTTCCTTTGACTTTACATGCTTCACATTCACGTAAAGTTGCTTCATTAGTTTTTAAATCATCTAGAGCGGCATCTAAATTTTTTACAATATAACAAATATGATGAAGTCCTCCTTCACCCCTTTTATTAATCCATTTTGAAAATCTTCCTTCTGGTTCTTGTGATTGGCAAAGCTGATATTCAATCCCGCCAATTTCAAATAATGCAACTCTTGTTCTTGATTTTGGCATATCCATAATTTCTACTGAATTAGATACTCCTAGAAATTTTTTATAAGATGTTAGAGTTTTTTCAATATTTTCAACAGCAAAGGCCATATGTTTTATTCCTAAAATATGTGATTCAAAGTTTTTTAGCATAATAAAAATACATATGTAGATATCATATTGACGAAACCACTTTTTTTATTCTGGAAACAGCCTCTTGAATCTTTTTAGTTGGTTGAGTTAAGGAGAATCTTACAAAGTCATCGCAATGATCACCATATAATGTCCCTGGATAAATAATAACTTTACCTTCCTCTAAAAGTTTAAAACAAAAATCAGTTGCTTTTAAACCAGTCTTTGAAACCTTGGCATAAACATAATAACCTCCTTGTGGTTCTGAATACGGTATTTCCATCTCATCAAGACCCTTACAAAGAGTGTTGCATCGTTCCTCCATTGTTTTTTTCATTTCATCAACACAATTTTGGGAATTTGTTAGAGCTGCTAAAGCTGCATGTTGACTAACTGCCGGGGCACAAATTGCAAAGCCGTGATGAATTTCAGACAAATGTGTCACTAAATTTTTTGGAGCTGCAAAATATCCAACTCTCCATCCTGTCATACAATAGGCTTTGGAAAAACCACTAAGAGTTATCGTTCTCTCAAACATATCTGGAATTGCTGCAATCGGTTGAACTTTATGTTCTCCAAAAGTCAAACGAGAATAAATTTCATCAGATATTACTATCAAATCATTTTTTTTAGCTAAATTAGCTAATTTTAATATTTCGTGATCCGGTGTTACAGCGCCAGTAGGATTGCATGGGTTAATTACAACTAAAATTTTCGTTTTTTTCGTGATGAGCGGTTCTACAGCCTCTGCTGTCATAGCAAAATTATTGTCTATATATGTATTAACCAGAACTGTATTAGCTTCGGCAAGCTCAGCTGCTTGAAAATAAGGATTGTAACCCGGGGAAACAGTAATTATTTCATCGCCTGGATTTAAAATTCCCAATGCTATAACAAACATAGCCTCTTGACCTCCGGCTGTAACAACAATCTCATCTGAATGATATTTTGCACCTCCGTATTTTAAAATATCATTTGAAATTTCTTGACGAAGTTCCAGCATGCCCATTGGATGAGTGTAATGAGTAGCACCATTGTTAAGGGCATTAATTCCAGCATCTATTATATGTCTTGGCGTATCTAAATCTGTGTCCCCTCTTCCCATAGCAATCACGTCATCAAGTCGGCTTTGGATATTCCACATTTTTGTAACAATGTTGCTTTCAGAGTCTTTTAGTCTTTTTGCAACAAATTTTTTATTTTGAGTCATTTGTTTAAAAATTTATTCCATAAACATCGCTAGCTTTTTCTTTAAGATAGGATAGATAGGGCTTAGAATCTAAAGAACGGCCTGTTGAAAGTTCGAGTAATTCATTTCTAGAGTATCTTCTTCCGTGTTGATGTATGTTTGTTTTCAACCATTCTAAAATTGGTTGATAATTAGCATTATCTAACGAATTCTGAATATTGGAGTCCTTGATTTTCATATGATTCATTAATTGAGCAGCCATAACATTACCAATTGTGTAGTTGCAAAAAGTTCCAAACTGCCCGCCAGACCAATGAATATCCTGCAGGACTCCCAGACTATCATCAGGAACTTCTAAATCAAGATATTTTTTCATCTGATGGTTCCACATTTCTGGAAGATCTTTTACTTTAAGTGATCCATCAATCAACATGCTTTCTATTTCCACCCTTAACATAATATGAAAGTCATAAGTTGACTCATCAGATTCAACTCTAATAAAGTTAGGCTCAATTACATTTACTGCTTTATAAAAATCTTCATGACTTACACCTTTTAATGAAGTTGGAAATAATTCAACTAATTCATCAAAGTGATTTTTCCAAAAAATTTTACTTCGACCAATATGATTTTCATACAGCCGTGATTGGGATTCATGTGCACCAAAACTAACTCCACCTACAGCATAATAACTCAAAAAGTCAGTGGCAAAAGCTGTTCTTGTAAATTTAGGATCTATGTTTTGTTCATAAATACCATGACCTGCTTCATGCAAAGTACCAAATAAAGAAGGGTTAATAAAATTTTCATAAAAACGTGTTGTGATTCTTACATCGTTTCTTGTAAAAGATATTTCAAATGGATGCACCGTACTGTCTAAACGTCCTCTTTGAAAATCATAACCAAACTTTTTGGCAATGGACGTTGCAAATTCTTTTTGTTTATTAATTGGGTAATGATTATATAAAAAATCTTTTTTTGGCTGCTTTGAGTTTTTACATGCTTTTAATATTTGTGAAAGCCCTTCTTTTAACTCTTCAAATAGTTTGTTCAAAGATGTTACTGTTTCACCTGGTTCAAATCTATGCATCAAAGCATCATACGGATGTTCTTTAAAGCCAATACATTGGGCCATTTCTTTAGCTATGTTTACTTGCTCTTCAAGAAAGGGTTTAAAAATATTAAAATTTTTTCTCTCTCTAGCTTCAGCCCAAGCATTGTGAGCCATTGGTTCAACTTCAGCTTTTCTAACCTGAATTTTTTCAGGAATCTTTTCATGGTATTGTATTGCTTCCTCGAGCTGAATAAGGGTTTTTTTTTCAAAACTGTCTTCAGGCTTTGATTCATTTTCATTTTTTGATTCTTCTAGTAATTTTCTTAATTTTGAGGACAGTAATAAATCTCTAGCGATAAGAGTCTGTGTACCTATTTGCATTCCTCTTGTTTGAGCTCCTTCTTTTGGCATTTTGGTTCTTGAGTCCCAAATGAGAATTGAAATAGTATTGAGTATGTCATTAAACCTACCCAAATGCTCATTAAGTGTAATAAATGAAGAATTCATATGAGTTATCTAAGGAATTACATTTAAAACTTATTCATTTTTATTACTATAGATAAATAATCATCAATGTGATGATATTTTTGCAACTTTTTAAGCTACAATGTATGCATTTAATCACCACTCAATTGACGTTTTTGCTATATTTTTTATTGTAAATGGGAGATAATTATTACTTTAACTAAAATAATAAATGAAAAAAAAATCACTTATATCTAATGTTGAATCTTTAATACAAATGGCTGTCGCAGGATATGTGAGTCAGCCATCATTTAAAAATCCAGGCTATATTCCTAATAACGATGGCAAGTCTGTAATTTACCCAGGCATGTTCGGTGTTGTTAATAATGTTAAAGTCGGTGACAAAGCATTTGGATGGGCTGGTGATCATATTGAGCCAGGGGTTTCAATTGACTCAGAACATATTAATGAACATTTTGCTTTGCACTATATGGTATGCACTGGAAATAAAGCAATAGTCAGATCTGGTGAGGCGAAAGGAAGTATTGGAATTGTAACTGGTGAACATGCTAGAAATTTAGTTCACTTTGAACAAAAAACGCTAGATAAAATTTGTGTTGGTGATCAGATTGACATTATTACACATGGTAGAGGTTTAAAATTATTAGATTTTCCAGATATAGAGTTAAAAAAAATTGATCCAAATCTTCTAAAATCTATGAATTTAAAAATAGTTGATAAAAAACTTATTGTAGATGTAGCTATGGAGTTACCAATAAGAATTATGGGCTCAGGAGCTGAATTGAATTCAGAATATGTAGATCAAGATCTTATGTCAGGTGATAGAAGTTTAATGAAAAAATTAAAAATAGATCAAATGCGATTGGGTGACCTTATTGTAATTAATCATGCTGATCATAGGTGGGGCAGATCATTTAAAAAAGATTACATTAGTATAGCAATATGCATACATGGTGACTCAGTAATGACAGGACATGGGCCAGGCATAATGACTATTATGACAGGTAAAAGAAAAAATTTAGGTTGGAAAATTAATAAAAAAGCAAATATCAAAAACATACTGAAGGTAAAAATATGAAGATAGAAACAAATGAAAAATTATTAGTAAATGTGAGTGTAATGGGATCAGTTTGCCAACCTAATTTTCAAAGCCTACCTGCAGAACCTTACAGATTAGACTCAGATGGTAATCCATTTCTCCTTCCAAGCTGGGGTTCTATAGTTCACAATGTTTCAGTTGGTGACTCTGCTTTTGGATGGGAAGCTGATTGTATTCATCCTGGTGTATCTATTAAATATTCTAACGAGGCGGGTAACAGAGGGTTAAATATCTTATCTTGTGTAGGAAATGAAGCGATGATTATGACTGGTAGTGCAAAAAACTCAATAGGATTTGTTTCAGGTAAATCAGGAAGATTTTCAGAACAAGTAATCATACATTTTCCAAAAAAAATAAGAGAAAAAATATCTATTAATGACAAAATTTTAATTAAATCAATTGGCGTTGGCTTAAAAATTAAAAATTTTGAGACTGTGTTTTGCAAAAGCCTGTCACCAAAACTTTTAAAGCAAATGAATATTAAAATTTCAAATAAAAAAATGATGATTCCAGTTACTCATGTCATTCCAGAATACCTTATAGGTGCTGGCTCTGGTCTGACTAGTGAATCAGGATCACTACACATTCAAACAACAGATAATTTAGAAATGAAAAAATATAATTTAAATAATATGAAGCTTGGAGATATTGTTTACATCGAAAATTACGATAGCAGTTACCAGCATGGTTTTTTAAGAAACGCATGGGCAATTGGTATTATTGGCCAAACTAATGGACCACGAGCAGGGTACGGTCCTGGTATTACGATTTTAATGTCATCTAAAACAAGTAACGCAAAAACTAAAATAGACCCTAAGGCTAATATTGTTAATTATATAAAATTTGTAAAATAAAAAATTATGTCGATGATAAAAATGACTTCAGTTGATTCAAAGAATTTAAAACAATTTGTTTTTAATGCTTTTTCTGCAATGGGATTAAATGAAAAAGATGCAGGAATATTTACGGACGCTTTGATGTTTTCAGAACTTAGATTTCATTCTGGTCAAGGCCAAGGGGTACAAAGAATCACAACATATTACAAAAGAATTAAAAATAATGAGGTAAATATAAATTCTGAGTATGAAATTTTAAAAGAGAGTTCATCGTTAGCATTAGTTGATGCAAAAAATGGTATTGGGACAATACAAGCCTCTAAGTGTATGGACATAGCAATAAATAAAGCAAAAACAGAAGGGATTGGAAAAGTTATTGTAAAAAATTCAACTCATTTTGGCTCAAGCTCAGTTCATGCAGTAAAAGCAACAAAAGAAAATTGTATTGGAATTGTTTATACAAATGCAGGACCAGAAATGGCTCCATGGGGATCAAAAAGTGGAGGAGTTGGAACAAATCCATGGGGTATTTCTTGCCCTACCGGTAAAGGATTTCCTCTTATATTAGATATTGCACTTACTACCGCAGGTAAGGGCATGATGAGATGGTATGAAAGAGAAGGTATTCCGATGCCAGAAGACTGGGCCTTAACTAAAGATGGTGAAGAAACAACTAATCCAACAGAAGCTATGAATGGGTTTCTTCTCGGCATAGGAAAGTATAAAGGCTATGGATTATCATTTATGACTGATGTTTTAACGGGTGTAATTAGTGGTGGAGGTTATGGGTTAATGCCATATTCAGACCCAAATAAATTAGATGTTTCACATTCACTAACTGCAATAAATATTGAATGGTTTATGGAAATAACAGAATTTTATAAACGTATTGATGACTTTGTTAATACATTAAAAAACTTACCTCTAAGACCAGGTTTTGATGAAATTTTAGTTCCAGGTGAGATTGAAAACAAAAGAGTTAAAGAAAAAATGGAAACAGGCATACCTCTAGATAATGAGGTCATTGAGTCCTTTAATGAACTCGCATTAAATTTAAGCATAGAAAAATTAAAATTAAATTAAATGAATCAAGGAAACAGAATAATGCCACTCAGCATAAATTTTTATAAAGAGACAAGAAAGAAATTACTAAATTTAATTGAAGAAAAAGATTTAGAAGGTTTTTTAGTCACAAACCCAGCAAACATTTTTTATTTTACAGGTTTTTTTTATGTTACAAATGAAAGACCTTCAGGTTTTTATTTATCAAAAAATAACAAAAGCAAATTGTTTATTCCATTACTTGAAAAAGAAAATTCTGAAAATTTAAAAATTGATGACATTAATATTTATGAAGAATATCCAGGTGAAATAAGTCCTTATTCTTTTATGGCAAACAACATATCAGAAAAAAAAATTGGAACTGATATTAAAAATATAGATGTTTTAAATTTGATTAAAAATAATTTTGAAGAGTTAAACTACAAAACAGAATTAGAAAAATTTAGGTTTGAAAAATTAGAAGAAGAAATAAATTTAATTGTAGAAGCGGCTAAATATGCAGATCTCACATTAGAATATTTAAAAGAATGTGCAAAAGATATGATTAATCAAAACGTTAATGAAAGAGAGCTTGTAAAAATATGTACTGAATATGCAAAAAATAAAATGTTAAAAAAACTACCTAAAGACTTTGATGAAACGCCTTGTAATGTTGTAGCAACGATTCATTCCGGACCAAGAGGAGCATTTCCACATGGAAAATCTCTAAGCAGAGTGCCAAGAAAAAATGAAACTCTTATCTGTGGTGTTGGAGCTTGTATAGGTGGTTTATATGCTGAATCAGGTGTTACTTTTATACTTGGTGATCCAAACAAAGATCAAGAAAAAATAATGATTGGAATGAAAGAAGTAAATGATGAGGTTGTAAAAAATCTTAAAGATGGAGTTATCTGTGAGGATATAAATAAGATCGCATCTAATATTTACATTGATCATGGATATACTGATTATGTTAGACATCGTATAGGTCATGGAATGGGTTTTGAAGGTCATGAAGCTCCTTGGCTTTCTCCTGGTGATAAAACAGTATTAAGAAAAAATATGGTTTTTTCTAATGAGCCCGGCATCTATAGACCAAATGTTGATGGATATAGAACTATAAGCTCAATGATAGTAGAAGTAGATAGTGGAAAACAGATACCAAGTTTTTTAGATAAAAATATTGAAGAAAGAATAATAGACTTAAACTAAAGGAAAAAATATGCCAGAAGCACCAGCTTGGAAATTCAGAAAAATTATAAAGCCCCTATTCGATTACAAAAAAGAACATATTCTAATTAAAGCGCGAATTGTAGATCCTAAAACAGAAACAGTAATAGAAAAAGGATTTATTGAAATAAATGATGGCTTAATTACAAAAGTTGGCAAGGTAGCTGATCTATCTTCAGATATCAAAGGTTTAGAAATAATTAATCAAGAAGATCATACAATTTTACCAGGCTTGATGAACTCTCATGCTCATCTTGCTTGGGATGGAACACATGACTTAGCTCAGCAGTCACTTGATGATAGTGGAGAAATTTCAGCATACAAATCCTGTGCAAATATGATTAAGTCTTTAAGAGCTGGAGTTACCTTAGTTCGAGATTTAGGCATGAACACATCAAATATTTTTGCCAAACAAGCCATTGAACAAGGTATTTATCCTGGCCCAAGATTAAAGATTTGCGGTGAAGCAATTGTTCAAACAGCAGGACATACCTATTGGTGTTGCCGCGAAGCCAGTGGGGCAGATGAGATGCGCAGAGCTGTTCGTGAACAAGTAGGAAATGGCGCTGATTTAATTAAAATAATGGCATGTCATGATACTTTAGAGTTTACAGATACCGAACTTGAAGCTGTAATAGATGAATCTCACCGCAACGGTTTGTATATAACTGCTCATGCTACCTACAACGATGCAATTGATAGGGTGGTTGATTTTGGAATAGATTGTATAGAGCATGGTGGACCTATGTCAGACAAGACAATTGACAAAATAGCGAAAAAAAATATTCCTATTTGTACAACTTTTTCTCCAGTAGTGATGCAAAGCAAACCAGAAATTGCGAGGGAATATTTAATTCCTGAATGGAAAATTGAAGAGAGACAAAAACTAGTGAAAGATAAGTCAAGATTCGAATCTTTAATTAAAGCAAGTAAAGCAGGTATTAGTATAGTGTTTGGTACTGACGCTGGTTCTCCTGTGGTTCCTCATGATGCCATTGTGCCTGAGATGAAGTTTATGATTGAAATGGGTTTAGTAAAAAACAATATTGAAGCAATTCAATCAGCAACTATAAAAGCTGCTCAATTAAATAGAATGGAAGATAAAATAGGGTCTCTTGAAGTGGGAAAAGAAGCTGATTTAATTGTTATAAGAGGAAAACCAGATATCAATCTTGATGATCTTGAGAATGTAGAGCAAGTTTTTATAAATGGGAAAAGAATGATTTAAAATGACAAGTTTAATTTTAAAAAATTCAAAACCAATTTCACTTGAAGATGAATCTTTTAGATCAAAGCTTCTAAACATAGCAAGTACAATAGATAATGTTATACCTCTTGGAAGGGGTGATCCTGATTTTCATACACCTAAACATATAGTAGAAGCAGCAAAAAAAGCCTTAGATGATAATCTTCATCATTATACTTCTCCCTCTGGTATAGAAGAATTAAGAGAGGCAATCTCTGAAAACTTTAAAAATAAATTTAAACTAAACTATTTAAAAAATGAAATAATTGTTACCGCTGGAGTGCAAGAAAGTATTACTTTGGCTATGCTATCAATACTAAGTAAAGATGATGAAGTTTTACTTACATCTCCTAGATTTACTACATATGATTTAGCTGTAAGGTTGTGTGATGCCAAGCCTATACCAGTACCTACATTTGAAAAAAATGATTTTGCTTTAATGCCAGAAGAGATTTCAAAACGAATCACTTCTAAAACTAAAATTCTTGTATTAGTTTCACCTAATAACCCAACTGGTGCAGTTACACCGCCAGAAAAAATAATTGAAATTGCAGAGATTGTAAAAAATAATAAACTAATTGTCATCGCTGATGAAATCTACGCGGATCTTGTTTATGAAAATCATACCCATCTATCCATTGGATCGCTTGAAGAAATGAAAGAAAGAACTCTCACTTTAAATGGTTTTTCTAAAACATATGCAATGACAGGTTGGCGAATTGGATACATTGCAGGACCCTCAGATATAATAAATAAAATGACTGAAATTAGACATGCGCTTTCCATCAATTCCTGCACTTTTTCTCAATATGGCGCCATATCTGCTTTAAAAGGACCTCAGGACAAATTGGAAGAAATGAAAGAAGAATATAATACTAGAAGAAAATTCTGTATGCACGCTCTTCAATCTATGGGTTTAAGCTATGGAGAGCCTGGAGGGGCCTTTTATATTTATACTAATGTATCTGCATCAGGAATGAAAGCATCTGCATTTAGTGAATTGTTATTAAAAAAAACTGGAGTACTTCTTTTTCCAGGTACGTTGTTTGGAGATCAAGAAGATAAATATATTCGATTATCTTACTTACAGCCAATGAATAAAATTGAGGAAGCAATGAACAAAATGCATAATTTTGTAGAAAATAAAAAATGAGATCAAAGGATAAAGACAAATTTGTTGGAGTACAAATAAGTCCAATTTCATTCATAGATGAAGGTGTTGATCAAGTTCTTAATACATTAATTAATAGAGTTGGAGTAAATGTATTGCTGATAGGTACTGTATCATGGCTTGGTCTGAAATCAGGAAGGTCAGTTTCATGGAAAATAGATGGGTGGCCAGATCATGGCATTTCTGAACCTTTTTCAATGAAAGGTGGGGCATACTTTAATCCTGATAGTAAATTTTATAACAAAACCTTCATTAAAGACTTCAAAGCAAAAGATCCCGAGATGAAAGATAAAGATATTTTGAAAATGGTAATTCCTAAAGCTAGGGAAAAACGAGTGAAGGTGTTCATAGAATTAATGGAGCCATTTTTTAATTATGCAGGCCATGGATCGGCCCATGGTGTAGATATTCCAAATTTAGTTCAATGCATGGAAGTGGATGTTTTTGGTCGTGTTGGATCTTCACCATCAACAAGCAATCCAGATTACCGTAATTGGATTCTTTCAATGATTGAGGATCAGGTAGCAAATTATAACATTGATGGAGTCATGTGGTGCAATGAGAGATATTCACCTTTAGATCAACTTTTTCAAGGAAGTGCTCCAGGAGATTTTTCAACAACATTTAGAAAAGAAGCTGAAATGAGAAATGTTAATGTAGATAAAGTAAAAGATTCCATGAAATTCGCTTATGAATTTTTTCAAAAAGCAAGATCGGGTTTTAGTTTTATAGATGGAACTTTAATTGAATTTTTTAGATTGTTATTTGATCGACCTGAAATACTTGAGTGGGAAAAAATATGGCTTGAAAGAAATAAGGATTTAGATAAAGAAATATTTGGTCTTGTTAAATGGGTAAATCCAAAATTATCTTTTGGTTTGAATGTTTGGAATAGAAATCATTTTAATTTTATTAGAAAAGTTCAATGGCCTTGGTTGGAACAAACAAATTATGCAGACTGGGTCAAGCCAATTACTTACCAACATCAATCTGGTGAAATATTTACTAGAGAAATAAATCTTTTTGGCAAATCTGCCTTTAATGAATTTTCAGAAAAAGAACTTATTCATGCCTTTGCAAAAATATTAAATATTAATGAAGGATCTCTAGAGAATCTTACTCAAAAGGGTTTGGATCCTGACACTTATATATATACTCAATGTAAAGATGCCGTTCGGGGGGTTGAAGGAAAAGCTAAAGTTTATATGGGCATTGGTATTGATGCGCCCAGAAGTAGTGAGGACCAGGCAAAATGTACGCCTGAAATCGCATATAGATCGGTCAAAGCTACTTATAAAGCAGGAGGGGAAGGCATAGTCCTATCACCCAACTATTCTTCAATGAAACTTAGTAATTTAGACGGTGTAGCAAAAGCTCTTAAAGAGTTAGACATTTTTTCATAATGAATAAAACATTTGATTGTTTAATTCAAGGTGGTGAAGTTTTTTTAGAAAATAAAATTGAAAAGACTGACATAGTAATTACAAATGGTAAAATAATTAAAATTATTAAAGATTCTTCGTCAATAAGTGCTACAAAAATTATTGATGCAAATAATAAATGGATATTACCAGGAGCTATAGACATTCATTGCCATATTCGCGCTCCAGCCTTTCCTGAAAGAGGAACAGTATTATCTGAAACGAAAGCTGCAGTAAAAGGAGGAATTACTACCCTTTTTGAAATGCCTATAAGTAACCCATGTGCTTCAACACCTGAAATAATAAAAAATAGAAAAGAGCATTTTTTAAAAAATACTAAAGTAAATTTTGGTCTTATTGCCGCTTTGGGTAAAATAGATGAAGCAAATTTAAATGGACTTTTAAAAGAAGGAATTGTTGCCTTAAAAATATTCACAATAACCCCGCCCCAAAATAGAGAATCGGAATTTGATGGCTTATGTTTTGTTGATGAAGGTGAAATATTTAATGCATTACAACATGCAAAAAAATCAAATTTAGTTGTGATTTTTCATGCAGAAAGTCAACAATTATTAGAATACTTTGATCAACTTCAAAAAAACTTTTCTCCCGCTGATCCTAAACAGCATAATGCAACTAGACCTCCTATTGCAGAATCTGTTGCAATAGCAAAAATACTAGCCATTAATAGTTATGTTGGTGCAAAAGTACATATAGCACATGTAACTTCTAAAATAGCCGCAGGTATAATTTCATATTTTCAAGAACAAGGACAGGATCTATCTGCAGAAACATGTCCTCATTATCTTTTTAAATCAGAGGATGATGTAATAAAACACAATGCTTTTGGTAAAATTAATCCTCCAATAAGAGAAAAAAGTGAACAAAAAGAATTATGGAATGCAATCAACAATAATATATTGACCATAGTTAGCTCAGACCATACTCCTTTTAGTTTTATTGAAAAAAACATAGGTAAAGAAAATTTTACTAAAGCACCTCCAGGAACTCCCGGCGGAGAATTACTTTTGCCTCTTATGATGAATGCTGCACTTGAAAATAAAATCAAATCAACAAAAGTTGTAGAACTATTATCCACAAATCCAGCAAAAAGATTTGGCCTTTATCCTTCAAAAGGTATTATTGCTGAAAATTCAGATGCTGATTTAGTCCTCTTTGATCCTCATGTAAGTTGGAAAGTCAATAACAACACACTTGAAACAAAAGGCAAAGACTGTGCCCATTTATTTTATGAAGATGAGATTCAGGGAAAAGTTATAAAAACTATTATTAGTGGTAAAATAGTTTTTGATAATGGAAATTTTGAAGAAAACAATGATTTTGCAGAATTTATTCGTTCTAATTGAAATAGTAGTTTATGCTAAAATTGTATGAACAATCAAAGTGTACTTGAAGTAACAAATCTCAAAACACATTTTAATGTAGGCAATACAATTGTAAAAGCTGTTGATGGAGTCAGTTTCAATCTTAATGCTGGAGAGATTACTGCGATTGTAGGTGAATCAGGCTCAGGTAAATCTGTTACATCTTTATCTATTATGAGACTATTACCCTCTAACGTTATTGATGAAGAACAAGGAATTATAAAATTTAAGGGAGATAACTTGCTTAATATTTCTGAAAAAGCAATGAGAAGAATTCGTGGAAATAAAATCTCAATGATTTTTCAAGAACCGATGACGAGTTTAAATCCTGTATACAATTTAGATTATCAAATATCGGAAGTAATAAAACTGCATCAGAATAAAAATAAAAATCAGTCAAAAAAACTTGCAATTGAAATGCTTGATCTTGTTGGCATATCTGAGCCTCAAAAAAGAATAGATAATTATCCTCATGAACTTTCGGGTGGTATGCGTCAAAGAGCAATGATTGCAATGGCTTTGTGTTGTAAGCCAGAAATATTAATTGCAGATGAGCCTACCACAGCGTTGGATGTTACTATTCAAGCACAGATTTTAGAATTAATGCAATCCCTGCAAAAAAAGTTTGGTATGTCAATATTGTTTATAACTCATGATCTTGGAGTAGTTTCAGAAATCGCAGACAAGGTAATAGTAATGTACGCAGGTCAAGTAATCGAGGCTGGAACTGCTATTGATATATTTACCAATCCTAAAATGCCCTATACAGCTGGACTTATAAACTCAATTCCAGAGATAAAAAATAAAAATGATTCAAAACAAAATAGACTAAAAGCTATTCCTGGTAATGTACCTAATCCATTATATTTACCATCAGGTTGCAGATTTCATCCAAGATGCGAGTTTTCAAAGAATACATGTAAAAGCGAAATGCCTAATTTAGAAAATATAAGTAACGAGCACTATGTTCGTTGTTCTTTATGGAAAAACATTAATCTTCAGATAAATCATGAATAGTCAGAATATAAATTTAATTGAAATCAGTAACTTGAAAAAATATTTTCCAATAAAAGGTGGTTTATTTAATAAGAAAATTGGAGATGTAAAAGCTGTAGAAAAAATTAATTTTACAATTAAAAAAGGAGATGTTTTAGGTTTGGTTGGAGAGTCAGGCTCAGGCAAAACAACTTTGGGTAGATCTATATTGAGATTGATAGAACCTTCTGAAGGAAAAATAATTTTTGAAAATATAGATATTACTTCTCTATCTGAAAAAGAAATGAGAAAATTTCGAAAAGATATGCAAATTATTTTTCAAGATCCATTTGCAAGTTTAGATCCAAGAAAAAGAGTTGTAAACATCATCGGTCAGGGATTAAAGATTCATACAAATCTCAAAAAAAATGAGATTAAAGAAACAGTTTTAAATTTATTAGAGCAAGTTGATTTACAAGCTGAGCATTTAACACGCTATCCTCATGAATTTTCAGGCGGTCAGAGACAAAGAATAGGAATTGCAAGAGCTATTGCTTTAAAACCTAAATTTATTGTAGCTGATGAGCCAGTTTCAGCACTAGATGTATCAATACAAGCGCAGATCTTGAATTTGTTACAGGATCTTAAAGAGCAATATTTGTTAACAATGTTATTTATATCACATGATCTTTCTGTTGTTAAATATGTGGCTGATAAGGTTATGGTGATGTACTTGGGAAAAGTTGTTGAAATTGCTGATGCTGATAAATTGTACTCTAGTCCATTACATCCCTATACAATATCCTTATTAGAAATAACGCCAACAATTAATCCTAAACATAAAAGAAGTCGTAATATTCTGAAAGGTGACATACCTAGTCCTATAAATCCACCGTCTGGCTGTGTATTTAGAACAAGATGTCCCAAAGCTGATTCGGAATGTGCAAAAATAGTTCCAGAATTAAGAGAATTAAAAGATAATCATTTTGTTGCTTGTATAAAAAAATAAAATTAAAAGTTTAAAATAGAGTTTTTCAAAACACTCAAAACCGTAGAAAAATGTTTCATTGACATATATTCTTTAGGGTTATGGCTACCATGCTTATTTCTTATAAAAAGCATTAGAGATGGTATATTATTATTAGAAAAGACGCTTGCATCATGACCAGCACCGCTTGCCATTATTTTATATTTTACCTTACTGTTAATTGCTGCAGACTTAAATTTATTTATTAATTTTTTATTCATTAATGCTGGTTCAGAATCAGTTTCTTCACCTAGTTTAAATAATGTTTTAGTTTCTTTTTCAATTTTTTTTATTTTCTTAAATAAAGTGTTTTTGATTTTATTCAGAGTAGTTTTAGAATTACTTCTTAGATCTATACAAAAGTTTACTAAACCAGCACTTTTTGCAAAAGAATGTTCTTTATTGTCAGTATAAAATTCACCAAATGTAATTGTTAAATCTTTATTTTTTTTTAATTCTTGCTTCCACACATCATTCATTTCAGCTACTAAAGTAGAAACCGCAAGAACAGAATCACTTCTATAATCTATGGGTGTTGCACCAGAGTGTAAATATTTTCCAATACATCTGGCTTTTCTATATCTAATACTCCCTCTTATTCCAGTAACTATACCCAAAGGAATTTTTGTTTTTTCAAGAACAGGACCTTGTTCAATATGAGGTTCGATAAATGCAATGGTATTTTTAAAATCAAATTTTGTTTTTTTTGCAGCTACTGAACTAGAATCAAAGCCTGAGAAATTAATATGATCTTTAAGGCTTTTTCCTGTGTCAGTTCTAATTAGTTTCTTTAATAAATTTTTTTCAAAAACACCTAATGCTATTTTGCTACCTATATAACTATAGGGAAACCAACAACTTTCTTCACCCCTAATGCCCATGACACAAACATTATATTTCGGAACAATTTTCTTATCTTTCAAAATTTTTAGTACGCAAACGCCCATAATTACCCCGGCAAGACCATCAAAATTTCCTCCATGCTTTTGACTATCTAAGTGGGATCCAATAACTATAGATTTATTTTTTTTTATACCTTGATAGGTAGCTAAAAAATTTCCACCATAGTCAATTGTAATATTTTGTGTTATTTTTTTTAATTCTCTAATTAAAAAACTATGAGTAATATTTTCACCCTTACCATAGGTATCCCTTATAACGCCAGGATTGGCAAAAGTTAGTTTTTTTATTTTATCAAAAAGATAATTGGCATATCTATAACTATTCATTTAAAATTGTTGATCCAATGATATGCTATATCTTGTCTATTACATATCCAAACTTTTTTATATGATTTGAAATGTTTAATAATTTTTTCTAAAGCAACTGCTCTGCCAGCTCTGCCTATCAATCTTGGATGCAATCCAATTGTAAACATTTTAGGGTGAGTTCTTCCCTCTCTGTATAATAAATCAAATGTATCACAAATATATTCTTTAAATTGATTGGCGCCACTAAAACCAGAAGATAATTTAAAATGTACATCATTAGTATCTAAAGCGTAAGGTATAACTAAATGTTTCTTTTTTTTTATTTTAACCCAATATGGCAAATCATCATTATATGCATCACTATCATATATAAATTCTCCATGATCTACTAAAAGATTTCTAGTATTTTCACTTGGAGAATATCGACAGTACCATCCTAAAGGTTTTTTGTTTGTCATTTTAAAAATAAGTTTAAATCCTTTATGAATATTTATTTTTTCAATTTTTTTTGTCATTTCATAATGATTAATCCATCTATAACCATGACCACAAATATCATTTTTTGAGTTTTTTATATATTCAGCTATTTTTGGATTTTGAACTAAAGCTTCAGCACATACAAAATAGGTAACAGGTATATTATTTTTATCAAAAATATTTACAATTCTCCAAAAACCTGATCTAGAACCATATTCATAGATAGATTCAATGCCTAAATCTCTTTGATTTTTTTTATGCCTTCCGCCAGGAACTTCTGATAATCCTGATTCTGAATTCTGATCTCCATACAAAGGAGAAAGTTCAGAACCTTCCTCAACATTTATAACAAAGTTAATTGCAATCCTTGATTCATTTGGCCATTGTGGATTAGGAGGATTATTACCGTATCCTATAAGATTTCTTTTTATAATCATTTACCAAACATCTTCTCTTATACATGCAATTTTTCTATCACTATCAACTTCTTGTAATTGAGGTACAATTTTAGAACACTCTTCTGTTGCATGCTGACATCTTGTTCGAAATACACATCCTGAAGGAGGATTAATAGGACTAGGAATATCTCCTTTAATAAGAATTTTATTCTGATTTTTTGCTTTAACCTTAGGAACCGCCGATAATAAAGCTTTAGAATAAGGGTGAAGAGGATTGGTAAATAGTTTTTTTTTCGGAGAAATTTCCATTACCTTCCCAAGATATAATACAACAACATTATCAGAAAAATATTCGATCACGCTTAAATCATGAGAAATAAAAATCATTGTTAAATTATAAGCATCTCTTATCTTTTCTAATAAATTCAATACTTGAGCTTGAATTGAAACATCAAGTGCAGATACAGGTTCATCAGCAATTATAAATTGTGGCTTTAATACAAGTGATCTAGCAATTCCTATTCTTTGTCTTTGACCTCCAGAAAATTCATGAGGGTACCTTGTGAGACTCTCTACATTCAATCCCACATCATTGATTATTTGTTTGATATATTCTTGTAAATTATTTCTATTAATTAATTCATGAACTTTCACTGGTTCTGCCAAAGTATCAAAAATATTTTTTCGTGGATTAAGACTTGCAAATGGGTCTTGGAAAATCATTTGTAATTTTTTTCTAATTGCTATCATTTGTCTATTATTATAATTCGTAATATTTTCATTATCAAAAATAATTTGGCCTTCAGTAGGATTTAAAAGTTTCATTATAGTTTTGCCTAAAGTAGATTTGCCTGACCCTGACTCACCAACAAGTCCGAGAACTTTATTTTTTTCTATATTAAAAGAAACTTTTTGAACCGCCTTAACTGTAGAAGTTGACTGACTGAAAATTCCTTTTTCGACAGGAAATTCTTTGGAAAGATTTTTTATATTCAGCATTAAATTAATTTCTCGTACTCAAAACAACGACTTTTTCTTTTTTCTGAAATTTTTATTAAATCTGGTTTATTAATTTTACAATTATCATTTGCAAGATTACATCTTGGATGAAAATAACATCCGGTTGGTAGATCACTCATATTGGGAACATTACCTGGGATGGGTTGTATCTTTTTATGATTATCAATATTAAATTCAGGTAAGGATTGTATTAGGCCATTTGTGTAAGGATGAAAAGGCTTATCAAAAACATCATCTACAGTTCCCTCTTCAACTATATTTCCGGCATACATAACTATAATTCTATCAGCTATTTCTCTAACAATTCCAAGATTATGGGTAATAAATAGGATGCTAGTTCTGCTTACAACAGAATCTTTTAATTTTTTCAACAAATCCAAAAGTTGTGCTTGAATAGTTACATCAAGTGCAGTTGTAGGTTCATCAGCTATAATCAATTTAGGCTCACAAGCAAGGGCAATTGAAATCATAATTCTTTGCCTCATTCCGCCAGATAACTGATGTGGATACTCTATTGATCTTTGCTCTGGATCAGGTATTTCTACTAATTTTAATAATTCAATCATTTCTTTATTTGCTTGGGTAGAAGAAATTTTTTTGTGATTAAGTATTACTTCAGCAATTTGATTACCCACGGTCATTGTAGGATTAAGACAAGTCATCGGTTCTTGAAAAACCATTGATACATCTTTGCCTCGAACATTGTTTAATTTAGCTTCTGATAAATCTAATATGTTAATTTCAGTATTTTTTTTGGTTAATAAAACTATCTTACCTTCTTTAACAAAACCATTTGTGGGAAGTAATCCCATAATTGACAAACTAGTTACAGTTTTTCCTGAACCTGATTCTCCTACAAGAGCCAGAACTTCACCTTGTTTAATGTGAAATGAAATATTTTCCAAAGCCTGTGTAGATCCGTAATCAGATCTGAAATAGGTGTTTAAATTATCAACTTCTAATGTATTTGGCATTTCTAATCGTCCCACGTTCCTTCAATAATGGCATAAAAACAACACCAATCACCTGTGGTAACATTTGGTAAAGCTCTTAAACCGAAAATCATTCCATCTTCAGGTGCCAACAACTCTGCTATACTCTTTCCTTTGTAATTTATAATCTTTGCTATTAGATCATTTTTTTTCATAATTTGATGAAATTTAATATTAGTTTCAGGTAAAAATACTCCACTCTCTGGTGCGAGTAAAGCTTGTTGAAAACCCTTGTATCTTTTATTAGGATAAGTTGGTTCTCCTTCTATCATTTTATAATGTTTCATAATATTTAATGCTGCCCTTGATAAAACCTCTCCCACTCTATGAAAGGCTCCGGGTGCAGTTGAAGATCTTCCTCCTAATTCTACTGTAATAGCAGCTTTCCCAATTTCAGTTAAAATTGCCATTGGACTTCCAGAAGGTCTATTAGCATAAAGCGTTAAATCCCATTCTTCGCCCATAGCTCTTGCAAGTTCTTGGGCTTGACTGTCTTTAGTTGCAAAAATTGTTTCTGACAAATATGAATGGCTGCCACCTGAATGTATTGAAATTTCAATATCAGCTGTTTTTATAAGCCACTTTCTATGTTCATTAGCAATTCTTTCACTAAGATAGCCATTTTCTTTTCCAGGATAAATTCTATTCATATCATATGAGAATGTATCTAAAGGATTACCTCTTTCAGCGGCCTCCATAGCAGGAACATTCATAACAGGGGCAAGTATAACTGAGCCTGAAAGAATACTTGGAGTGATGGCTTGTCGAACCATCGAACAAGTTAATATTCCTTCAGGTTCATCACCATGTATACCTCCATTAATCCAAAAACAAGGTCCATCATTTTTACCATTAATAATAGTTATCGGTATAGATAAAATATTACCCCCTGCATGTTTTGTGATTTCAATCGCTCCCTCTCCCACTTCTCCAGGGGATGCTTGGGCACTACCAATTTGAATAATTTTTTCATTCATTATTATACTCCTTCTATTTTATGATTCTTTAATTCTTCCTTTGTATAAACTTGCATGAATTCAATCTCTATGCCGGATGCTTCATCATCAATAAATGCTACAAAACCTTCAGGATGTGGGTGGCTTCCATAAACATTGCATGCTTCACATTTTCTTAGTTGAGCGCCGTTATTTTTTGAATGTTTTAGTGTAGCTTCAATATCTTTTACTTCATAACAAATATGCTGCAACCCTTCTCCATATTGATCAACCCATCTGTTAAATTTTCCTTGATGTTCGATAGATTCACATAATTGAAATTCGATACCTCCAATAAAAAAAACTGCTACTTTAGTTCTCGCTTTCTCCCATATTACAGGTTTAATTTTATTTGATACGTTTAATAGTCCTTGATATTCTTTAAGAGCATTTTCAACATTTTTAACTGCATAGGCCATGTGCTTAATTGTCATTGATTTATTTTCTTCAATTTTAGCTAATTCTCTATAATCCATTTACAATCCTTTTATTAATATTCTCCATTAAGCTTTCCCCTTACTAATTGTTTGTCTTGCATCTAGTGCTTGGCTTAATCTATCCCCGAGTAAATTAACTGACATTACTGTTAAAAATAAAAACAAGCCTGGATAAATCATAGTCCATGGCGCATATCTCATATATTCTCTGCCTGAACTTAACATTGCCCCCCATTCAGGTTTTGGTGGTTGAGCCCCTAGTCCTAAAAAACTTAATGAAGCTATAGATATTATTGCACCTCCTAAATCCATAGTTGCAATCACTATTATAATTGGAATTATGTTAGGCAAGATATGATTAAACATAATTCTTATCCTGCCAAAACCTAAATTTACACAAGCCTCAATATAAGGTTGTTCTTTTACTTGAAGTGCAGCAGATCTAATTATTCTTGCAAAATGTGGTATACTTGCTAGTCCAACTGCAAATACAACATTCCACAGTCCAACTCCAATAATTGCTACTACTAACAGTGATAAAAGAAAAGAAGGGAAACCGAACATTACATCTATAATTCTCGAACCAATAATATCTACTCTTCCACCAATATAAGCTATTGAGATGCCAAAAATGCTTCCTGAAATAATACCAAACAAAACAGATATAACTCCAACACTTAACGAATATCTTGCTCCATATATAATTCTTGAAAAAACATCTCTTCCATGAAGATCAGTACCGAATAGATAATCTAAACTGGGTCCTGATAATCTTGGTCCAGCATCTATAGCATTCCAATCATAAGGTGCTATTATTGGTGCAAATATTGCTCCTATAATAATTAAACTAAGAAAAATTCCACCAAATGCAGAACCTTTATTTAGCAAAAATCTTTTTATAATGATTTGAAATCTTGTCATTAGTTGGCTTTTCTTTCTAACCTTATTCTCGGATCTATAATTCCATAAGTAAAGTCAACAACAAGATTTAAGAAAATATATACTGCTGTAATATAAACTATTAGGGCTTGAACAAGGGGTATGTCTTTAGCTAGAATTGCTTGAAGCAATAATTGACCTAAACCCGGTCTTGCAAAAACTTCTTCAGTTATAACTGCACCTGTAATTAATAATCCAAATTGAATACCCAGCAGTGTTACAGGCGGTATCATTGCATTTCTTAAAGCATGTTTAAAAATAATTCTATATTTTGAAATACCTTTTGATCTTGCTGTCCTGATATAATCTTGATTAAGTACATCAATTAAACTTGATCTTGTTAGTCTGGCCATTCCACCTGCAAAAAATAAACCTACGCTTATAGAAGGCAGGATTAGTGCAACAAATCCCTCGCCAACGATTGGAACCCATCCTAATGTTGTGCCAAATATGAAAATTAATAACATTCCAATCCAAAAACTTGGTAATGATATGCCACAAAGCGCAACAACCATAGCGAATGTATCTCCTAATGAATTAGGCCTACTGCCCGCGATTATTCCTAGCAATACACCGAAGAAAACTCCAAAAATCAGACCTCCTAAGGATAATTGTATTGTGGGCATCATATTGTCTTTGATCATTTTTGTAACTGGTTGCCTTGTTAAATATGATTTACCAAGATCGCCCTTAGTTGCATTTATCAGAAAAGATACATATCTTTCACCAACTGGTTTATCGAGACCAAGATTATGCCTGACATTTTCTCGAACTTCATCAGAGGCTGGACGTCCACCTAACATTAAATTAACTGGATCACCGGGTATAATATTCAATGTAACAAACACCACTGTCCAAGCAACATACAATGTTGGTATTACTATTAATATTTTTTTAAGAAAAAAATTCATAAAAAGATGAGAATAAATAAAGCCACCTTATAAAATAAGATGGCTTTATATTTAGATTTTACTTTTCACGAACATCATACATCCGTAGTTGCCAATTACCATTAGCAAATCTTACACCCTCTAAATTCGGATTGTAAGCAACGGTTTGTACTTGATCATGTATTGCTAAAAATATTGCTTGATCCATAATGGTTTTTTGAATTTGCATATATAGATCATCTTTGGTTTCTTGTGTTTCAGCACTTTCAGCATTTTCAAGTAGCTGATCTAACTCTGGAGTAGAATATCTTGACCAGTTAAATTTAAACTTACCTGGCTTAGGGATATTTCTAGAATGGAAAGGAATAATTAAAACACCAGGATCTAAAGATACCCAGCGAATAACTAGCATGTCATAACCATTAGCAAAAATTAATTCATCTTGCCTAGCCTTCATGACAACTTCCACATTTACATCAAAACCAACTTTTTTAGCATAACCTTGAATTGCAACACAAGTATCAGGCTCTAAAAGACAAGGAAAGAAAATGGATAAAGTTTCACCATTTTTTTCTCTTATTCCGCTCGACCCCATTTTCCAGCCTGCTTCTTCCAACAAAGATTCTGCTTTAGCAGTATCGTATTGATAATAATCTTCGTTACCTTTCCAATAACTTGGAGTTGCACTACTTATTGGACCAAAGGCAGCTTCAGCATAACCAAAAAATAAATCGTTAGTCATTTTAACCCTATCCAGAGAGTAGAAAAATGCTTGTCTAACTTTTATGTCTTGAAAATGTCCAGTTGTAGTATTTAAAAAAGCAGAATACGGCAAACCAGAAACTGTACCAACAATGGTACTTAGTTTCCCACTACCATCAAATCTTTTCATATCCAATGGTGGAACCAATTCAGCAATATCTACTTCTCCTGATTCCAAAGCAGCTACTCTAGTACTAGTATCCTTAATCAATCTATAAGTTAAAGTGTCAACTTTAGACGGACCTGAACCATCCATATATTCTGGAGCCCAATTGTAGTCTGGGTTTTTAACCATTTCTACTTTTTTATTTGCTTCCCAATTTGTGAACATAAATGGCCCTGTTCCAACAGGTGACATTCCAAAACCATCATTGCCAAGACTATCTAAGGCAGTTGGACTAACTATAGAAAGTTCTGTTTCGGTAAAAGCACTTAAAGCTGAGCCATAACGTCGACTAAAATTAACTCTAACAGTATATTCGTCTACAACATCAGAAGATGCGTAAGGACCTAAAATATCTACTGCACCTTGAGAACCTGTTTCAGGGTCAACTATGCTATCAAATGTAGCCTTTACTGCAGCTGCATCAAATTTAGTTCCATCATGAAAGGTAACATCGTCTCTCAAATTGAAAGTATAATGAAGACCATCGCTTGAAACATCCCATGATTTTGCAAGACCTGGATACAAATTTCCATTTGAATCAGCAGAAATCAATTGATCAAACATTTGAACAATTATCATCTCCTCATGTCTTGATTGAGTAATTCTTGGATCCAAAGTTCTTAAATCAGGTCTATCTTCAGAAAATACTACATTAAGTGCACTAGCAGTATTAAAAATCGATAAACAAAAAATAAGAGTAGAAATTCCAAGAAATATATTAAATATTTTTTTCATTTTTCCCCCTAACAAAAAAAAATAATTATTTTTGCTGTATACTATCTTATAAACAGATTACAAAAAGTGTTAAAAAATCACATTTGAGGTGATTTTTATGCAGCACGGTGTATAACTTTTGCATGTTATCGATAGAATACAGATATTTTTATCAATCGGCTTTAGACAGCTCTTTTAGAAAAGCTGCCGATAATCTCAATATAAACTCATCTGCTGTAGTAAGACAGATCCACAAATTGGAAGATAATCTTCAATTAAAGTTATTCATTAGGAGTTCAAAGGGTTTAGAATTGACTTCACATGGGCATATGTTGTTTAAATATGTTACTGAACAAGTTGCAAAAAATGAGTTATTTTTAGAAAATATTCAAGATCGAGAAAATGATTTAGAAAGTATAATAACAATTTCCACTGTTGAAACAATTGCAATTTACTTTCTAAGTGGAATTGTAAAAGAATTTCAAGATAAATACAAAAATGTTAGATTTAATATAATTTCTAAAAAACCTGACTCAATTATTGACGATTTAATTCTTAATAAATGTGAAATAGGCATTACATTTACAAAAGATGTTCCTAAATCTTTAAATATTATTCTTGAAAACAATTTTCCTGTAGGAATTCTTTGTTCACCACAACATTTCTTAGCACAAAATGAATTTATAAATGTTCATGAATGTTTAGAATATCCTCTCGTTTTCCATCCTGGAACATTAACTTTATGGAAAAAATTACAAAGAGAATTGGGTTTTAAAGCATTTATGCCTAAACCAAAAATGATCGCCAATTCATATGCTTTAATTAAAAGTTATTTAGTCAAAAATAAGAATTCTTTATTTTTTTCTACAAAACTGGGTGCACTAGATGAATTGAACAAAGGTTTATTGGTGTATAAAAAAGTCAAAAACAAAACTTTATTAAATAATAATATAGGAATACTCGTATCAAAAAATAAAATAATAAACCAAATAACTGAAAAATTTTTACAGACTCTAACTAATAACTTTAAAAAATTTTAAGAATGATCAGAAATTAATTCTCCATTTTTAAAAACTTTAATATTTTTTTTATCACTCAATATTTTAATATCTTCAACTGGATTACCATTGACAACCAATATATCTGCTTGCTTGCCAATCTCAATTGTACCAACATTTAAATTTAATAATTTTCCACCCACTTGTGTCGCTGATTTTATTGCTTGCATATTACTAAGACCACCTTTGATTAGGTACTCCATTTCACGATAATTCATAGATCCATGAGGTAACATGAATCCAGAATCTGTGCCTACTGCAATATTTATTTTTGCTTTTATTGCTTTTTCAAGAGATATCCATTTAGCCTCTCGCGACAATTCTAACCATTTCCAATTTTTGCTAGATCTAAACAATTCATTTGCACTAAGTTCAAAGTTTCTTTCATTAACAAGTAAAGTAGGAACATAAAATGTATTATTTCTTGCCATCAACTCTATAGTTTCATCATCTAGCCAATGTCCATGCTCAACAGAATGGATACCGTTTTTAACAGCAACAGTAATTCCGCGACCGCCCGAAGTGTGGGAAGCAACTTTTAAATTCAACATTTTAGCTTCTTCACAGACATGTTGAATTTCTTCATCAGTCATTTCTTGTTTATAAGGATGTTGAATGTCATAAGTTGAACTTACGCAAATATTTGTTTTAATAAAGTCCGCTCCCAGTTTATGCTGAGTTCTAACGCCCTTTCTAAACTCATTAGGGCCATCACATGCATGTGTCATCCCTTCTAGATTCACATGGCTACCCCAACCTGGCTGATCCATATGACCCCCAGTCACAGATAATCCTAATCCGCATGCTCTAATATTGGGTCCATTAAGAACGCCATTATTAATAGAGTCTCTGATATTGATTGCAACATTCCCAGGAGCATTCATATCTCTCAGACTTGTAAAACCAAAGGACATATGCTCACATGCAAATGAATAACCCCTCAAAGCTTGAGCTGCATAATCCATATCAACTGATTCAGCTCTAAATGCTCTACTGTTAGTAATTCCTGAATAGGCTAGATGAACGTGTACATCAGTCATGCCAGGCATGATTGTTTCTTTTTCAAAATTAAAAATTTTTTCGCTAGGCTTAGGTATAAAATTATTAAAATCTATTATATCTTTTATAATTCCGTCTTTAATACATATAACTTTATCATGAAGAATATTATCACTAACTCCGTCAATTATATTCTTTGCCTTAATAAAAAGATGCATACATCAAATCCTCTCGAAGCAAACAGCAATAATTTTATATGTATTCATTGCGAACTTCCTCTGATAATTTCCATGCATCAACATATTGATTATTTATCCCATTTTTATCTTGAAGTCCAAGATGTAAAAAAGCAGGGGCAATCAAAATTGGATCTTTCCAAATTTTTTTCTTATCTTTTGAGTATGTTTTCTCACTCATAGCAGTATGGATAGGTACTCCTGGGGTTATAGAATTAACAGCAATATTGTAATTTTTGCATTCTTCACATAAAGATCTGCTAAAACCTTCAATTCCGAATTTAGATGCACAATAAGCTGTTTCATTCAAACCACCGAATTTCCCAGCTCTACTTGATACATTAATGACTGAGCCTTTCTTGTTTTTTTTCATAATTGGTACTATTAGTTTGCATGTAATAAAAGCTCCATTAAGATTCACATCAATTATTTTTTTCCAAAATTCGTAAGAACTATCTTCTATCGATATAAAATCTATAATTCCCGCACAATTTATTAGAACGTCAATATTATTAATATTTTTATAAATATTGTTTATAATTTTTTTCATATTTGAATAATTTGAAATATCACAAGAATAAAAATTCATTCTTTCATTAGAATTAAATTCTTTGTTATTATTTTTACGAATATCCACACAAAAAACATTTGAACCCATTTTAAGATAAGATTTGGCTACAGCAAAACCAATGCCACTTGATGCTCCAGTTATAAAAACATTTAAATTATCAAATTTGTTAATTGGCAGCCCTACCTCCATCAACTAATAAACCTACACCTGTTACAAATGAAGACATGTTGGATGATAAAAATAATACAGTTTGTGCTAATTCATATGGACTAGCGACTCTCCCTAAAGGTGTAACTGTTTTCCATTTCTTTTTTAATTGTGATTTATTAACTGCTCTTTTTAAATTCCTTTCATTCATGGGTGTGTCAATAACTCCTGGGCAAACAGCATTAACTCTAATATTATATTTTGCATATTCAACGGCTAATACCCTTGTTAATGACATTACTCCTCCCTTAGAAGAGGCATAACCGATATTACCTCCGACATTCGCAAAAGCACTTATTGAACTATTGTTTACAATAGCACCACTCTTTTTCTTCATCATAATAGGAAGAGCATGCTTAGAGCATAAAAAAACCCCTTTTAAATTGATTGAGATTATTTTATCAAAAATTTTTACATCAACTTTATGGGAAGGTGTCACTGGTTGTTCTATCCCAGCATTATTAAATAAAGTATCAATTTTATTAAATTTCTTAACAACAAAATTAATCATTTTTTTTACATCAGCTTCATTACTAACATCCGCTTGTATAAAAAAAGTATCCAGACCCATACTATTAAATTTTTTTTGATTAAGGAGTCCTTGTTTTTTATTAATATCGCAAAAAATAACTTTAGCACCTTCTTTTGCAAATGTTTCAACAGTTGCTTTTCCAATACCTGTAGCTCCTCCAGTTATTATTGAAACTTTATTATTTAAAATCATAATTTATTAATTTAATTGAAAATATCAAATAGTTAAAGAAAAAACAAGTCTGCAAATTGATGCTAAATTGTATACACTGATTTACCAAACTTAAGAAAAAAAATTAAGATTAAACTTATAATATAAAGGGCTAAATATAATAAAAAAATTGAAAAGTAGTTTTGTGTAACTAAGTTCACAATAAATAAAATGCTAAAAGCTGCAAATATTAACTTGATAAAACTTAAAAAACCAAGGGAAGTGCCTGAAATTCTTTCATTAAAATTTACAATCAATCCAGAAACTGAAGGAATTATTAAACCCTTTCATATAGCCGCAATAGATATGAAAAAATATAAAATAATAATATTAAAATCATTTATATAATACAAAT
>ERZ651768.311-NODE-311-length-37053-cov-5.164052_pt1 | contig 37053 bp, 26 predicted proteins | sample MGYA00514754_ERZ651768 | MGnify/ENA metagenome assembly ERZ651768
TTTTTCTAATAATTCATAAGCTGAATTTATAGAAAAGATCTTGAAAAATTTAATAACCATTCTACTGCCATTCCTTGTATTTTTTTCTGAAATATCAGATAATTCAGAATTTGCATTAACAAAATTAATTAATGCTTTAAAATTTTTACTGTCATTCATATCTTCAGAATTTCCGATATAATGACATATCAATGTATTTTTTTTTAGTATAATCTTATCAAAACCTAATTTTACTCCTATCCACTTTAATTCAATACTTTTTAATAAATCAATTACTTGTAATGGTAATTTTCCAAATCTATCAATTAGATTATTATTAAAAAGCTCTAAATCATTATTTGTTCTGATTTTATTTAATTCTGAGTATAATTTTAATCTTTCTGAGTTAGAATTAATATAATAATCAGGGAAAAGTAATTCAAAATCTGTATCAAAATTAAGTTGTCTTTTATACAATTTTTCTTGAGGGATATCTAATTCCTTAAATTCTTTATTTTTTAATTCTTCTATTGCCTCATCTAAAATTTTCTGATAAGTTTCAAATCCCATTTCATTAATAAACCCTGATTGTTCTCCTCCTAATAAATCTCCAGCTCCTCTAATTTCTAAATCCTTCATAGCAATATTAAACCCACTACCTAATTCTGAATAATACTCTAACGCTGTTATTCTCTTCCTTGCTTCATGAGTCATTGTTGAATATTCTGGAGTGACTAAATAGCAAAATGCTTTTTTATTACTTCTACCTACTCTACCTCTCATTTGATGTAGATCACTTAAGCCGAAATAATTTGCATTATTAATGAAAATTGTATTAGCATTTGGGACATCTAAACCACTTTCAATAATAGTTGTACTAACTAAAACATCAGAATTTCCATTGATAAACCTAATCATCAATTCTTCTAATTTTTTTCCTTTTAGTCTACCATGAGCAACTTCAATTTTAGCATCTGGGACTAATCCTTTAAGCAAATCGGCAATTTCATCAATATTATTAATCTTATTGTTTACAAAAAAAACCTGTCCGCCTCTAATTATTTCATAATTTATAGCATCCATTATAATTTTATTATCAAATCTTATCACCTGAGTATCTATTGGATATCTATTAGGTGGGGGGGTGCTAATAATTGACAAGTCTCTTGCAGCCATTAAACTAAATTGAAGTGTTCTGGGGATAGGAGTTGCTGACAGCATTAATACATCTATATTTTCTTTTAAAGTTTTTAATTGCTCTTTAACTGCTACACCAAATTTTTGTTCTTCATCAATAATTAATAGTCCTATATCTTTATACTTAATTTTTTTGTTTATTATCTGATGTGTTCCAATAATTATGTCAATTTTTCCATTAGATAAATCATAAATAATATCACTTTTTTCCTTTGAAGATCTAAATCTATTTAAATAGTCTATAGAAATAGGGAATTCTTTTAACCTACTAGTAAAAGTTGTATAATGTTGAAAAGCCAATATTGTTGTTGGTACTAATATAACTACTTGTTTATTGTTGTCAACTGCCTTAAATGCAGCTCTTATGGCAACCTCTGTCTTTCCAAAACCAACATCCCCACACACCAATCTGTCCATTGGCTGATCACTTTCCATATCAGACTTAATTTCTCTAGTTACTTTTATTTGATCATCAGTATCTTCATAAATAAAGGAAGCTTCCAATTCAGTTTGTAAAAAAGTATCCGTAGAATATCTAAACCCCTTCCTTCTTTTTCTTTCAGCATATAATTTAATTAAATCGTAAGCAATTTTTTTTACCCTTGACTTAGTCTTTTGTTTTAATAACGCCCATGCCTTACTACCTAATTTATATATTCTTGGAGACTTTCCTTCTTTACCATTATATTTTGATATCTTATATAAGGAGTGGATACTTAAATATAAAACATCCCTTTCACCATAAATTAATTTAATAGCTTCTTGTATTTTTCCGTCAACTTCTATTTTTTGTAATCCTCCAAAGATTCCTATTCCGTGATCAATATGAGTAATATAATCACCTTTGCTTAACTTATTAATTTGTTTTAGGCTTATTGCTCTTTTATTGAAATACCTTCTTTTAAATCTAAACTTATGATACCTTTCAAAAATTTGATGATCCGTATAACATGCTAATCTATTTTCATTATCGATAAATCCTGATGAAATCGGCATGATTAAAGTTTTATAATTTACATCCGATTCTAAGTCATTGAAAATTTCATTTAATCTTATCTCCTGCTGCTTGCTTGTACAACATATATAGTTAGTATATCCTTTGCTACTATTTATGTTTAGATTATCAATTAATATTTTAAAACTTCTATTAAAAGATGGCTGAGGGATAAAAGAAAATTCAATCTGATCTTTAGATTTAAGCTTTATAGAATCAAATTCAATTAACCTAAATTTATTGATAGAATCTAAAATATCATCAGAACTAGAATATAAAATATCAGGAGGCAAAATATTATCCTTATCTGTTATAGAGTCAAAATTTTGTATAGAAAGTTGAAAATTAGTATTAATACTAGATAATAATAATTCTACATTCTTTGTAAATATTATTGTGCTATCCTGTAATATGTTAATAATATTATCCCTGCCTTGTATATTATAACTTGATTGAATATTAGAAGTAATTTTAATAGATGAATGATTTGATTCAGATAGTTGCGTGTTAGTGTCAAACGTCCTAATTCTACTAATTTCATCTCCAAAAAATTCAATTCTGTATGGCCTTTCATTAGAAAAAGAAAACACATCTACTATACCGCCTCTAACAGAAAAATCGCCAGGTTGTGAAACAAAGTCTTCCTTTCTGAAGTTTAATTCAAATAGTTTCGAATTAATATAATCAAGAGAAATATGTTGTTTTAAATTAATCTCTAGGGTAAGTTTATTTAATTCATTAGCTAGTAGAATTTTTTCAGTAATAGCATCATTATAGGTAATTATTATGCTCCCCTCAGATTCATTCGTATACAAATAGTTTAAAACCTCAGTTCTCTGCAGTAAATTATAGGTGCTAATATTATAATCATTATATGGTTCTCTTCCTACACTAGGAAAAAATAAAATATTTAAATTTTCATCTATAGTTTCTATATCATTTAAAAAATATGTTGCCTCTTCCTTATCAGATAAAATTAAAAAAATTGATCTTTTTAGATTTTTAAATATTGAATAAACTATGAAAGCAAATGAAGAACCTGCTGTACCTCTAATTGATAATTTTTTTTCATTTTGGGCAATAGAATTCCCTAGTTTTTGCACTTGCAAAGACTCTGAAAAAATTTTAGTGATAGGATTTTTTATCAATCAAAAAATTTCAGCAAATATATATAAGTAGAATGTATTATTAGATTTTATTTGCTATTTTTTATAAAGGTTTGAAGTTGGTTTATCATTTTTTCACTTCCACAATAAAATGGTATGCGCTGATGCAAAGCTTCTGGCTGAATATCTAATACGTTTTCTTCTCCATCTATAGCTAAGCCTCCAGCTTGCTCACAAATAAATGATATTGGATTGCATTCATAAAGTAATCTTAGTTTCCCTTTTGGGTTTTTTGAAGTATTTGGATACATAAATATACCTCCCTTAATCAAATTCCTATGAAAATCTGAAACAAGTGAGCCAATATATCTAGAAGTATACGGCCTGTCATCTTCCTCCATTTGACAAAATTTCAAATATTTCTTTACATAATCTGGAAACTGCAAATAATTCCCCTCGTTAATAGAATAAATAGATCCTTTTTTCGGAAATTTTAAATTAGCATGTGAATGATAAAATGAACCTATAGCTGGATTTAGTGTAAATCCATTTACCCCATCTCCAGTAGTATATACAAGCATTGTTGATGTTCCATATATAATATAACCTGCTGCAACCTGGTTTCTTCCTTTTTGTAAAAAATCATCCATTGAAACATTATTGCCAATTTCACTAATTCTTCTATAAACTGAAAAAATTGTACCAACAGATACATTCACATCAATATTTGATGATCCATCTAATGGATCTATTAGAACTACATAGCTATTCTGATTATTTTTATCAATGCTATTAACTGAAATAAAACTTTCATCCTCCTCGCTAGCAAGACCACATATAATATTCCTATTGACTAGTGTATTTCTAAATTTATTATTAGCATAGACATCAAGTTTTTGTTGTCTTTCCTCTTGGACATTAATTTTTCCGGTTTCACCAATAATATCAACAAGACCAGCCTTATTAACTTCATGATTTACCACTTTAGCTGCTAGTCTAATAGAATTTATTAATCTAGATAATTCGCCAGAAGAGTATTTAAACGAACTTTGATTGTTTATTATAAACTCACCTAATGTCTGATTTTTATTTTGCATTGGACAACTAAAAATACTATTTAATTTATTTAGAAAAAAATTATATAATTTAGATAATTAAAATTAATTATGGATATAACTATACGTAAAGCAAAAAAAGAAGATATGAGTCGTGTCCATGAATTGATTATGGAACTTGCTGTGTATGAGAAATTACCACAAGAGGTTGAAGTAAATCCGAGCGATTTAGTTAATGATGGATTTGGAGAAAAGCCATTGTTTCATTGTTTTGTAGCAGAAGTAAATTCAACAGTAGAAGGTATGGCTATTATTTACAATAGATATTCAACATGGAAAGGGAAAACTGTTCATCTTGAAGATTTAATAGTAACTAAAAATATGAGGAATAAAGGAATTGGCGCTTTATTACTTGATAAAGTAATTTTATTTGGAAAAGAAATGAGTGTAAAAAGAATTTCTTGGGAGGTTATTGATTGGAATAAAAAAGCTATTAAATTTTATGAAAGAAAAGGAGCTAAATTAATTAGTGATTGGAGTATAATTCATCTAAATAAAGAAGCTATTAAAAATTATCATTAGCAAAATTTAAACAAAACTCTTTTATTTGATCCCTTACTAAAATAAATTTATTTCTACTTTCTTCTTCAGATAAATCAAATTTTGAAGGATCGATAAAGTTCTTATGAATTCTTAGGGTATTCATATTAGGGATAAATGGACACTTCTCATGAGCATGATTGCATACAGTTATGATAAAGTCAAAATTAATAGACAGATATTCTTGTGCATTATTTGATGAATTCGTGCTAATATCTATACCATCATCTATCATTACCTCAATTGCAATTGGATTAAGTCCATGAACTTCTATTCCAGCGCTATATATATTAGCCTTTCCCTTGCAATAAGAATTAAGATAGCCATGGGCAATTTGACTTCTACATGAATTACCAGTACATAGTACTAATATGTTTTTCATTGGATAGTAAAATTAAACTAAAATTGAAGTATAAGTTTAGCTATTAAAAAGTAAATTAATATTCCGAAAATATCATTACTTGTTGTAATAAATGGTCCAGTTGCTATTGCAGGATCTATTCCTCTTTTATTTAAGAATAAAGGAATAAATGTACCTACAATTCCAGCCACAATTATTACTGCTACCAAAGATAAAGATATAGCAAGAGCAACATCTATTTCATTACGCCAAAAGTAAATGAAACCAAATAAAAAAACTGCTAAAATTATTCCATTCAAGATTGATAATAAAGTTTCCTTAAATAGCCTGTTATTAATACTATCCTTTATGTCATTATTTGCTAATCCTTGCACTATAATTGCACTTGATTGAACTCCTACATTACCTGCCATCGCGGCAATTAATGGAGTAAAGTAGAATAATATTTTGTACTGCAGTAAAACCTCTTCAAAACCGCCCATAACAGCTGCGGCACCAATACCGCCTAACAATCCTAAAAATAACCATGGAAGTCTTGCCCATGAAAGTTTATAAATTGAGTCATCTACATCTACATCCTGAGTAATACCGGCAGCTAATTGGTAATCTTTTTCAGCCTCCTCCTTAATTAAGTCAACTATATCATCAATTGTAATTCTGCCTAATAACTTTTTTTTGTCGTCAACCACTGGAATTGCCCCCAAATCATATTTTTGCATAATACTAGCAACATGTTCTGCTGTATCATTTACATTTACAAAATCAACTTTAGAAATATAAATTGACTTAATATTTGATTTTGGGTTTGCAACTAATAAGTCTTTTAATGAAAGCCTCCCTAATAACATATCATTATTATCAACTACATATACAGAATGTACTCTGGTGACTTCAGATGCCTGTAGCCTCATTTCTTTAACACATCTTGTGACAGGCCAATTTTCATTAACCTTAATTAACTCTTTTGCCATTAACCCCCCAGCTGAATCATCATCATATTTAAGTAATTCTTTTATATCAGCTTTATGGTCTTTATCCTCAATCTTTGAGATTACCTTTTCTTGTCTCTCTTCAGGTAATTCTGCAATTATATCTGTTGCATCATCAGTGTCTAATTCCTCAACCTCCTCTGCAATTTCTTTAGCAGATAAATTTTTGAGAATTTTTTCTCTATAATCATCATCTAACTCCATTAAAATATCAGATGTTTCTTCACTATCTAATAGCTTAATAATATATGTGGCTTGATCAAAGTGGAGCTCCTCTAATATCTCAGCTACATCAGCATGATGTAGTTCGTCAAATTTATTGCGTAATTTTTTCTCATCATTATTATCAACAAGATTAATTATCTCATTAATTAACTGATCAGTCATCTGGAATTTTTTATTTTGATCTTTTTTCCCCAAGAATTAAATTTTTAGTGTCAGAATCAATTAAATTAGTCAGTACAACAAAATTTTCAATAGATAATTGTTCTGGACGTAGGTCAAAGATACTATCTTCTCTTAAATTATCACTTAAATTGAAAACTTTTAAGCTATTTCTTAAAGTTTTTCTTCGATGGTTAAAAGCAGTTTTTACTATCTTGAAAAAAGAAATTTCATCACAGGCTAACTTATAGTGCTTCTTTCTAATAAATTGAACAACTGCAGAGCTTACTTTCGGTTTGGGATAAAAAACATTAGGGGATACAGTAAAAAGATAATTAGTAGAATAAAAAGCCTTAGAGTATACTGAAAGTATTCCATATTTTTTACTTCCAAAATCTTCACAAATTCTTTCGGCAACTTCCTTTTGAAACATTCCGCAAAATTCTGGAATAATCTCTCTTGATTCTAAAATTTTAAAAACTATTTGAGAAGAAATATTATATGGAAAATTCCCAATTATAGCATAAGGTTTCCCATTAAACACATTACATAAATTAATTTTTAAAAAATCTTTATTTATAATATTATTTCTTAAAGAAATTAAATTTTGATTTAAGTATTCAACAGATTCATTGTCAATTTCAACTACTTTTAAATTTATCTTTTTCTTAATTAATTCCCTTGTTAATATCCCAGTTCCTGGGCCAATTTCTAGTAAATTATTATATCCTTTATATGAAATAGAGTCAACAATTCTGGCTGCTATATTCTTGTCATTTAGGAAATGTTGACCAAGACTTTTTTTAGGCTTAACATTTCGCATCGTATAAGATTAATTTATGATTGAAAAACCAGTATATGGAATCAATACTTCTGGTATTACTATACCTTTTTCAGTTTGAAAATTTTCTATTATAGTAGCAAATATTCTTGGTAAAGCTAAGGCGCTTCCATTAAGAGTATGTGCAAGGTCAATATTGCCCTCAGAATCTCGATATCTTAATTTAAGCCTATTAGATTGATAAGATTCAAAATTTGATACAGAAGAAACTTCAAGCCACTTCTTTTGTGCTGCAGAATATACTTCAAAATCATATGTAAATGCGGATGCAAATCCTAAATCAGATCCACATAATTTAAGTATTCTATAAGGTAGCCCAAGTTTATCAATTATAAATTTCACGTGTTCAACCATTTCCTCTAATGCGTGGTAAGATTTTTCAGGATGTTCAACTCTAAGAATTTCAACTTTATCAAACTGATGTAATCTGTTTAAACCTCTAACATGAGCTCCATAACTGCCAGCTTCTCTTCTAAAACATGGACTAAATGCAGTTATAGACTTTGGAAGTTCATTTTCATTTAAAATCACATCCTTAAATATATTAGTTGCAGGAACCTCAGCAGTTGGAATAAGATATAGATTGTCCTTCTCAATGTGATACATCTGACCTTCCTTATCAGGAAGCTGACCAGTTCCAATTCCAGAATCTTCATTAACTAAATACGGAATTTGAACTTCATTATAACCAGCATCTACATTCATATCAAGGAAAAATGTAATCAAGGAACGCTGCAATTTTGCTCCCATTCCTTTATAGACTGGGAATCCAGAACCTGTAATTTTATTTCCAAGCTCAAAATCAATTATATCATATTTCTTTGCTAAATCCCAGTGTGGAAGCGCAGCTGAGTTTAACTTAGGTAAATCTCCACTGCTGTAAACTTGCATATTATCCTCCTCACCTTTCCCGTCTGGGACAGCCTGATTTGGAATATTAGGAATCTTATATAAAAGATCTAGTATTTTGTCTTTAATGGAATTTAATTCAGAATTTAATCCCTTTGTAGTTTCCTTAAATTTTGCTGTTTGTTCTTTTATTTTATCAGCCCGATCCTTATTTCCAGACTTAATTAATTTACCAATCTCCTTGGATAGTTTATTAGATTCGGAAAGAATATTTTCAAGTTCTAATTGGATTTTTTTTCTCTGTGAATTAAAATCTTCTAACTCACCAATAATTTTAGTTGCATCGAAGTTTCTTTTTGATAAAGCATTAATTACTTGCTTTTTATTCTCAATTATGTAAGATACTTTTAGCATTTTATATAAATTTAGTTAAATCTAAATTAATAATTAAAGTCTATTTTATTTCAATTTCGTTTTCCTCTAAATATTTAGACGTGAAATCTCTATCTAATTCTAGTTGTTCTCTAAGTAATTCTGGAGAATTAAACTTTTTCTCATCCCTAATTCTCTTGATTAATTTAATTGTAATATTCTTATCATAAATATCATAATCAAGGTCAAAAAAATGAATTTCAATGGATTGATTTTTGTCAGTAAAAGTTGGGTTTTTTCCAATATTCATCATCCCATAATATGTTTCAGAATCTATACTAGAAGCTACAATATAAACACCATTATTAGGTATCAATTTGTGCTCACCCTTTATTTTGACATTTGCTGTTGGGAATCCTAAGAGTTTTCCTCTCCCCATACCCTTAACAACCTTTCCAGTTAAAACAAAATATTCATTCAAATATTTATTTACATAATCTATATTGCCTTCCTTAAGCAAATCTCTAATTTTGGTAGAGCTAATCGATATATCATTTATTTTCCTAGGTAATATTTCGGTTACTTCAAAGTCATAAATTTCTCCAAATTCTCTTAGTTGAATAATATTTGCATCTCTATTTCTTCCAAAACGATGATCATATCCTACGATTAAATGTTTTGCATTTAAGGTGTTTACTAAAATATCTCTAATAAATTCTAAAGCTGTTAATCTAGAAAATTCCTTGGTAAACTCCTTAATTATAAAATAATCAATATTATATTTTTTTAATATCTCTACTTTTTCATCAATTGTATTTATAAGCTTAATATTCTTGCTGTTCTGCAAAACTATTTTTGGATGAGGGAAGAAGCTTAAAACTATTGATTTTAGTTTTTTCTTATTAGAAATTTCCTGAAGCTTACAGAGTATATCTTGATGGCCTATATGAATTCCATCAAATGTGCCAACAGTTACAACTGAACTTTCTATACTATTATATTCTTTAAAACTTTTTGTTATCAATTTATCTAATAACTATTTTTTTGAATTATAACTATTCATTGTAGAGTCAATTCCATTCATTACAAAAGAAATAATAACTTCACATATTTTTGGAAAAATTGAAAATAATTCTCTATGTTCATCTTCATTTAATTTGCCTAAAACAAAATCAATTTGATTAAAATTTTTATAATCACTTAAAATGCCTATTCTAAGTCTATTATATACTGTGGTGTTTAATGTATTTTCTATATCCAAAAGACCGTTATGTCCTCCACAATTGCCATTTGATCTTATCCTAAAATTACATAATGGTAAATTTAGGTCATCACTAATGACTAGCAAGTTTTCAATCTCAATTTTTTCTTTGGAAAGCCAATATTTAACAGCTATTCCGCTTAAATTCATATATGTATTTGGTTTTAGTAAAATAAATGATCTGCCTTTAGATTTAAATTTACAAATGCATCCATACTTTACATCCTCAAAAGAAAGATCATTGCTTTCTGCAAAATAATTTAGTGCCATGAAACCTATATTATGTCTTGTTTCAAAATACTGATCACCAACATTTCCTAAACCAACAATTAAATATTTTTTCATTAATAAATTTTAATAATTAAGATATAGAATTAACACAAAAATAAAAAAGCATTCTGAGAAAATACAGAATGCTTTATTATTATTGAACAATATATATTTTACTTTTTTGAATCTTTGGTTGGTTTAGAGTCCCCATCAGGTTTAGAATCTCCAACTGGTTTTTTACCATCATCTGATGATTTTCCATCCTTTGGCTTATCATCATCTGTTGATTTTCCATCCTTTGGCTTATCATCATCTGTTGATTCTCCAGACTCTTCTCCTTCAGTTTCTTCATCTTCTTCAACTTCTTCAACTTCTTCAACTATTAAAGCTCTTGGAGTTCTAACTTGACATACAACAGTATTATCAGGATGTAAAAAAGCATAAGATTTACTCTCTAACTCTGTTACATAAACTCTGTCTCCTATATCAAGATCAGTAATATCAATTTCTATATAGTCTGGAAGATTTGTAGGTAAAGCCTTAATTCTTAATTTTCTCTTATTTCTCTGTAAATTTCCACCCAATTTTACCCCAATAGAATTCCCAACTAATCTAACAGGAATATCCACTGCTATTTCCTTATCATCAAACAAGTGATAAAAATCAATATGAAGTATTTTATCTGTTACTGGGTGAAATTGAATATCCTGCAAAACTGCAGAATATGTCTTTTTATCGTCAAAAGCAATCACAACTGTATGCGCATTTGATGTATAAATCAGTTTAGAGAATGCCAATTCTGGTGCTGAGAAATGCATTGGCCCATCTCCTCCGTATAACACGCAAGGAATCTGTCCAGCATTACGTAGAGCTTTTGAAGCTGATTTCCCCACGCTTTCTCTTTTAGATCCGTTGATTGTAATCGATTTCATTTTATTATTATTACATTATAAATTTTGAACTTATTGACTCGTTGTTATGTACATTATGCATAACATCAGCAAATAAATCGGCGCAAGATAACACTTTAATTTTAGAATTTGATTTAATTTTTGGAACAGTATCCGTTACAATCAATTCCAAAAGTCTTGATTTTTCTATTTTCTCATATGCATTGGCTGATAATAGAGCATGAGTACATACGGCTCTTACACTTTTTGCTCCTCTTTCAGTAATCAAATCTCCCGCCTTTGCTAATGTACCTGCAGTGTCAACCATGTCATCTATTAATACTACATTTTTACCAATAACATCACCAATTAATTCCATATGTGAGATAACATTTGCTTTTTTTCTTTGCTTATAACATACAACAACATCACTATTCAAAGCCTTAGCATAAGCATAAGCCCTTTTAGATCCTCCCATATCAGGAGAAGCAATACATAAATTATCTAACTTTAAATTCTCAATGTATGGCATGAATATAGTAGATGCATACAAGTGATCTACGGGAATCTGAAAAAATCCTTGTATTTGATCAGCATGTAAATCCATAGTCATTACCCTAGTAGCTCCAGCAGATTCTATCATTCCTGCAATCATTTTTGCAGCAATAGGAACCCTAGGTTTATCTTTTCTATCTTGCCTTGCCCATCCAAAATAAGGAATTACTGCAGTAATATGCCTAGCAGAAGCACGTTTAGCTGCATCAACCATTAATAGAAGTTCCATTAAATTTTCACTTGAAGGGTTAGTAGACCCAATAATAAAAATTCTAGTCCCACGAATGGATTCTTCATATGATGGCTGAAATTCACCATCACTATATTTTGAGATAATTATGTTTCCTAATTTAGTTCCAAAAGATTTTGTTATTTTTTCTGCTAAAACTCTACTATTTGTACAGGCAAAAATCTTTGGTTGAATATTTTTAGTTCCCATCGTATCTATCTGTTAATTAATAATTTATACAGCCTATTATTAATAGGGACTGCAAAAATAGAAATTTATTTCTGATGAAAAGAATTAATAATGAATATTTTTTTTACTTTAGTTTTCAATAGCTCAAGTGGCGGAATTGGTAGACGCGCTGGATTCAAAATCCAGTTCTTTTTAAGAGTGTGGGTTCGATTCCCACCTTGAGTACAAATCAGATTAAAACGATACTAAAAATTCCCAATATAATTAAAGCTCTCATAATATTGTGAATAATTAAATAGTCCTTTTTTGTTCTAGATTTCCAAAGAATAAATAAAACATAAGCTAAAATAAATAGGCATAAATAATAGTAGTAGAACATTAAGCCAATATCAAAATTAAGTATCAAATTAATTACATTTATGTGGCTAATCAAGATAATTGTGCTAATAACAACTTTAGCAAATTTTTCCCCATAAACCACAGCAATTGTTTTATAGTTTAATGTAAAATCTCCTTTTAAATTCTCTAAATCCTTAATAATGTCTTTAGCCAGAATAATAAAGAATAAGAAAAGAGCATATATAATAATTATTAACTCAAAATTCTTATAGTATAGAAAGATTGCAAAAAATGGAGTAATAGTTAGTACTGCAGAAAAAATATTTCCTACAATTAATATTTTTTTTAGTTTATGCGAGTAGAACCATAAAGCCAATATATAGACTAAGAAAAAAATGACTGCTCTAATTGAAATTAAAAATGAAAGACAAATGCATAATAAATTTAAAGAAAAATATAGAGTTAGTTTTGTTCTTTTTCTTATGGTTTTATCAATACTAGAACGAATTGGCCTATTTATCATGTCCTTTTCATAATCATAAAAATTATTAATTATATAACCTGATGCAATTGCAATAGAAGAACATAAAATAATTGCAAATAAATATGGATCTAATATAATATCAAGAGTATTCTCTTTATGACCTAGAATAAAAATTGAAGTTAAATACTGAGCAATAACTATTGCTAGAATATTATATACTCTTATAACTGAGAATAAACTAAAGAACTTGACAATTATTGATTTCAAATTTTAAAGAAACTTAAACAGTAATTAAAAATAGTATACAACTTCTAGCTTGTGATCTATTAATTGTTTTCTTGCTGCCTCGAAATTTTCTGTAAATCCTAATATATATCCTCCTCCTCCAGAGCCGCACAATTTTAAAAAATAAGAATCATTCTCAATTCCTTTTTTCCACAAACTATGGAGTTCTTTGGGTATCATTGGTTTAAAGTTTTTTAATACTATTCTTGATAATTTTTTGGTATTATTAAAGAGAGCGCTTAAATCCCCATTAAGAAAATTATCTACACATAGATTTGTGTGTTTAATAAATTTCTCATTCATGATTTTTCTAAAACCATCTTTTTTCATTTTCTCCATAAAAATATTAACCATTGGTGCAGTTGAGCCAATCTTTCCACTATCCATTAAAAAAACGGCTCCATTTCCAATACTTTTTTGTGAGGGTATTCCTGTAACTTTTATGTCTTTTTTAGAATTAATTAAAATTGGTATGCTTAGATAACTGTTAAGTGGATCTAAACCAGATGATTTTCCATGAAAATAAGATTCCATTATAGAAAAAATATTTTTAAGGTTGATTAATTTTTCTCTAGTTAAATTTTCTAATACAGTTGTTTTTTTAAATGCATATTTATCATAGACAGCAGCTACTAAGGCCCCGCTACTTCCAATACCGTATCCTTCAGGAATAGACGAGTTAAAGTATAATCCTTTATCAATATCGGAACTAAACTTATCTAAGTCTAATTTTATTTTTGATGATTTTAAATATTTTAAAAACTCTCTAAGAATTTCATTAGAAGCCTTAGATATAGAATTTATCTTATTTGGGATTTTTAAGGCCCCTTTATAAAAATTATAAGGAATAGATAAACCTTTGGAATCTTCAATAATTCCATATTCACCAAAAAGTAAAATTTTAGAGTAAAATAATGGACCATTCATATAACAAATATATTACAAAATTACAATTGTACCGCTCCTTTGCCTACTTTATCTGATATAAATGAATAGTTTTTACAGTATTCTTTTAATTCACTTTCTATAAACAATTCAACCTTCTTTTCTCCTTCTTTCGGATATAATACATGAACATTTGCTCCAGCATCCAGAGTAAAGCAGATGGGAATCTTAGTGGTTTCTCTATAACTTTTTATACTATTTATAATCTTCAAAGTATTGGGTTTTATTAATACATATGATGGATTACTTGTCATCATCAATGCATGAAGCATCATTGCCTCTTCTTCTATTAAGCTTGTAAAAGAATGAAGATTGCCATTTTTTAATATTGATTTTAATCTAATTACATTCTTTTGAGCAATCTTATATCTCTTATCAGCATAAATATGATTTTTCATTAATGTATGACCATCAGAACTAGAGACTTGTTTTGCCTCAGTATCAACCAACAGAATAGTATCATTATAATCTAAAAAATCCTTAAAAATTTCATATGGATATTTAATAGAATATAAATCTGTACTTTGTTCTACATCTGCGTGTTTTCCCCATAAGTTAATTCCCCCTAATATACTTCTACATGCACTTCCTGAACCAATTCTAGAGAGAAAGGAAGCTTTTTTATAAAAATATTCTTCCTTCATAGTTGAATTAAGATCTTTTTCCAGGGACATTATACATAAAGCCAATGCACTCATTCCACTAGCTGAAGATGCAATTCCACTACTATGCGGAAAAGTATTTGCAGTATTAATTTTAAAACTATATCCTTTTAAGTAACTACAGTATTTTAAAATGTTTCTAAAGAAAAGATCTATTTTAGGTTTAAATTCGTCAATTTTCTTATCCTTATAATAAACATCAAATAATATATTATTATCAGTCTTGCTTTTTTTATTCAATTCTAGGGTAGTAATTGTTCTTGAATTACTTAAAGTAAAACTAATAGATGTATTTTTTGGGGTCTGATTCTTATTTTTACCCCAATACTTTATTAAAGCAATATTGCTTGGTGATGACCATGTATAAGAGCTAGTATCAGGCAAATTAGTAAAGTTATTAGCTATAAAATTCTCTTCAGACATAAAATAATATTGGAAGATTGTCGTGCGGGCGGAGAGACTCGAACTCTCACACCTTGCGGCACTAGATCCTAAGTCTAGCGTGTCTACCAATTCCACCACGCCCGCAAATTGATGTGCTAATATAAACAATACTTTCAATATTTAGATTATTGGTAAGATTAAAAGTATTCTCTGTTTTTGTATTTTTACTATATGGGTACAAAAGCTAATTCTAATTTTAATTTTTCCTTTAAAGAAATTCAAAAATTAGTTAATATTAATTATGGGTTTACATGTACTTTGAAAAAATTAGATGGTGAGAAAGACTTCAACTATAGGCTTATAACAAAAAAGGGAGAGACATATTATCTAAAAATATATCCTAAGAATACCGATTTAAATTTTATTATATTTCAAACTAAGTTATTAAATCATTTATCTAAAAAAACAGGATTAAAAACCCCGAAAAATTTACTGTCTAAAAGTGGCTCTAACTATTCTGTCTTTAGAGATAAAAAAGGCTTTATAAGATATTTCAGAATTAATTCATGGATAGAAGGCAGATTATGGTCAAAAATAAATCCTATTACCAATAATCTAAGATTTGAATTAGGCAAAGAGGCTGCCTTAATTACTAAAAAGTTGAAAAATTTTAAAAGTGATTTTGCTAATTCAGAAATGCAATGGGATATATCAAACTCATTATGGACAAAACAATATTTAAAATTTATAAAAAGAAGTAGTGAGAGAAAAATAATAAAGTCTTTTCAAAATAAGTTTGAAGAAAAATTAACAAAATTCAAAAAACTAAGAAAATCTTTTATACATAATGATGTAAATGATAATAATATAATTGTTTCTAACAGCTTATATAATCCTAAAATTAATGGAATTATTGACCTTGGAGATTCTATAAATACGCAAATAATAAATGATGTCGCCGTAACGTGTGTATATGCAATGATGAAGTGTGAAAATCCACTTGAAGCGGGAGTTAATGTTGTTAAGGGGTATAATTCGGTATTTAAATTAGAAGAAGATGAAATTGAATTCCTATACCTAGCAATAGCTATGAGGCTTATCATATCAATAACAAAATCTTCAATTAATAAAATTGAAAACAAAGAAAATGAATATCTATTAATAAGTGAAGATGAAGCAATAAAATTAATTAAAAAATGGGATACAGTTAATCAAGAGCTAGCAACATATTCTTTTAGAAATGCTTGTGGTTATACTGCTCACCCAAATGAAAACAAATTCAATAAATGGTCAAAAAATAGGGTTTTTAAAATAACTGATATTTTTCCATCAATTGAAAAGAAAAATTTCTTCAATATTGATCTTAGCGTTTCCAGCAACTGGTTAGAAAATAGGCTTATTGGTAAGAATATTGACTTGTTTGAAAACAAAATTAATTTGCTCAAAAAATTAAAAAGCAATTCAATTATTGCTGGAGGATACTTAGAACCTAGGATTTTATATAACACTAATAATTATTCAAGGCCTGGAAATAATGGGATTGAAAATAGAACAATACATCTTGGTATAGATTTTTGGTTAAATAAAAATACACCAATCCATGCCTTTATTGATGGTGTAGTAGTTGTAAAGACAAATAATAACTCTAAAAAAGGGTACGGTGGTCTAGTTATTCTAGAGCATAAAGTAAAAAATTTAAAATTTTATAGTCTTTATGGTCATCTGTGTAACATTAAAAGATTAAAAATTAAAATTGGAGATAAAATTAAGAAAGGATCTGAAATAGGTGTTGTAGGGAATTATAATGTGAATGGTAACTGGGCCCCTCATCTGCACTTCCAATTAATACTGAGTCTACTAGATTTTAAAACCGATTTTCCAGGTGTGTGTTACTACTCTGAAAAAAGTGTTTGGAGCAGTATTTGTCCTGATCCGAATAAAATTTTTAAATCTAAAAATCTAAATACAAATAATCAAGATTCTAATGAAGTATTGATAAATCTAAGAAAAAAATATCTTGGAAAAAATTTAAGTCTAAGTTATAATAAACCAATAAAATTTGTTAGAGGTAAAGATCAATATTTGATTGATGATAATGGAAGAAAATATCTTGATACAGTAAATAATATTGCTCATGTTGGGCATGAAAATGAGAACGTGGTTAAAGCTGGTCAAAAACAAATGGCTATTCTAAATACAAATACTAGATATCTTCATCCTAATCTTATTAGACTTAGTGAAGAAATACTTAAGACATTTCCAAAAAAACTAAGTACAATCTATTTTGTTAATTCCGGTAGTGAAGCAAACGAATTAGCAATTAGACTAATGAAGAATTATACTGGTCAAAATGATATTATTGTATTTGAAGGGGGGTATCATGGCAGCACAAATAGTACCATTGAAATAAGCAATTATAAATACATGGGTGAAGGTGGCAAGGGTGAATCTAAGCATATACATTCAATTCCAATACCAGATATCTTTAGGGGAAAATATACGGGATTAGAATCTTCAAAAGAGTATGTAAATGAAGTTGCTAAGAAAGTTGATAAAATTAAGTCAAAAGGAAAATCTATCGCAGGAATGATTATAGAACCTATTATTAGTTGTGGTGGCCAAATTGAACTTCCAAATAATTTTCTCAAAAACACATATCAAATTATAAAAAAGAATAAGGGATTATTAATATCAGATGAAATACAAACTGGTTTTGGAAGAGTTGGAGAAAAGTTTTGGGGATTTCAGTTGCACGATGTAATTCCAGACATAGTTACTCTTGGGAAACCTATGGGTAATGGACATCCAATTGGAGCAGTTGTCTGCACTAAAGAAATTGCCGATAAATTTAATAATGGAATGGAGTTTTTTAGTTCATTTGGTGGAAATCCTGTTTCATGTTCCATAGCTCTTTCTGTTCTAGATGAATTGAAAAAAAATAAACTTCAAAAGAATGCAGAAATTATTGGAAATTATATTAAATCTGAATTGAAAAAAGTAAGTAAAGAATTCCCCATTATATCTAATGTAAGAGGTAAAGGTTTGTTTCTAGGATTTGAACTTACATCTAATAAATTAAATCCATTGCCCGATCAAACTAGCTACCTAGTTAATAGAATGAAAGAACTTGGAATACTAATGAGCTCTGATGGAATTGATAAAAATGTAATTAAAATTAAGCCGCCCTTAGTTTTTAACAAGGATAACACAGACACCTTAATATATTTTCTTAGAAAAGTACTTAAAGAAGATCCAATGAAAGTTAAATCGTAAACTAAAATTTTCTTTCAGGATTATAAAAAGAAGTGTCTATACTAGGGGGTTTTTCTGAGACAAAGTCTGAGACTAATTTGCCTGTTCCAGTGCTCATACTCCAACCGGTCATATTGTGTCCAGTAGCAATAACAATATTTGAAATTTTAGAAGACCTTCCAATATAAGGTAGTCCATCCGCTGAAATTGCTCTTAATCCAAAAGCAGCCTTACTCCTAATATCTTCATCAATTTTTAAATTAGGGTAATAAGAACATGCAGAATTTGCAATTGCATCAACTCTATTTCTTCTTATATTATTATTAATAGAGGCTATTTCTATTGTTCCAGAAAACCTGGTAAAACCGTTCATTGGAGTAACTGCACATTTTGGCTCTACAAGGATTGCAGGTAAATTTATTTTCGTTTCTTCATGAACATCCATACTATAGCCTTTCCCCGACTGTAACAATAATTTAATTCCTATTTTGTTGCATAAGTAATTAGTCCAAGGACCAGCAGCAAACACATATTCATCAAATTTCATAAGCTTACCATCAAAAAATATACCTTTTATTTTTTTACCTTCCAATACAAAATTGTCAACTAATGTATGCTTGAATATCCTTACACCTTTACTTAATAAAAATTCTTTAAGTACAGACATAAATTCACCTGGAGTTGAATGATGATCACATTTATAATATGCTCCGCCAATTGAATCAATTTCTACATTAGGTTCAAGCTTCTTTATCTCAGCTTTATTAATTAATTTTGCTTCTAGCCCATTTTCAATTGCCAGTTTAACTGCATGTTCTTCGTGAAGCATAGAATTTTCAGTCTTACAAAGCATTAAAAGTCCTTTCTTTTTGTAATGAAATTTAAAATTGTTTTCATCTTTTATTTGCTGTAATAAATCTTGACTTAAAAGAGAAAGGTTTAATATTCCTGGTATTGAATTTATGACATGCCTGTTTGTACAAGACTTATTAAATGCATAGATCCATTTAAAAAATTCTATATTAATTCTTGGTTCTATATATAATGGACTTGATGAATTAAACATCCATCTTATTCCCTGTCTTATAATACCAGGTGCTGCAAGTGGAATAATATGACCCGGACATAGATATCCAGCATTGATATAAGAAGCTCCAGATTCTAATGAAGACTTGTCAACTATAGTAACTTTATGACCATCTTTTATAAGATAATATGCTGAACATAATCCTATAACCCCTCCACCTATTATAGCAATATTCTTAGACATAGTTATATAACTTGAAATCCATAAGCATAAGGATCATCTTTATCAATAATAATTTTATTATAACCGTATATCCTTGCCCAACCTTTAATTTTGGGAATAATCGTCTTTTGTGAACCCATTATTGATTCCTGTTTAATTGTACCAGTAAATTTAGAGCCTATATAACTTTCATGAATAAATTCATCATTTAATTTTAGTTCACCCTTAAAGTACATTTGAGCCATTCTTGCTGATGTTCCTGTTCCACATGGAGATCTGTCAATTGCTTTATCACCATAAAAAACTGCATTTCTTGAACAAGAAGATGGATCAATTTTATTACCTATCCATAGTATGTGTGAAACATCCTTGATAGTAGAATCTATTGGATGAATAAACTTTTCTGGATATTTTAAATTAATTTTCTTTCTTATTTCTTGGGAATATCTAACTATATCACTAGCCGTATAATTTTGTATTCCTGAAAAATTTTTTTGGTAGTCAATTATAGCATAAAAATTTCCTCCATACGCAACATCAAAATTTATTTCACCTAATTCAGTTGAAATTATACTTAAATCTTCTGAGCACAAATAGCTTTCAACATTAGTAAGTTCAACCCATTTAACTTTTCCTTTTTCATATAAATAATTTATTTCTATAGTTCCTGCAGGAGTTTCAATTTTTAACACTCCATCCTTTTTTGGGTTAATAATTTTCTCTTCAATTGCTATTGTAACAGCTCCAATGGTTCCATGGCCACACATTGGTAAGCATCCTGAAGTTTCTATGAATAAGATGCTAAAATCATTTTCTGGATTATGTGGTGGATAAATCATAGCTCCACTCATCATATCATGACCCCTTGGCTCAAACATTAATCCTTTTCTAATCCAATCATAATTTTGTAAAAAGAATTGACGCTTTTCACTCATGTCTTTACCTTCAAGTATTGGCGCTCCTTCAACTACTAATCTAACAGGATTTCCACAGGTATGGGCGTCAATACAAGTAAAGCTGGTTTTATTCATTCTTAGTTTTATTAATGTATTTGTTTATTCCCTCTTATTAAAGATAAATTAGTTGCCTAGCTGTACCATATAACCTTTACTTGGATCAACTTTTCCTTTTAAAGATTCTAAATACAGTTCATGTATTTCTTTTGGGTTATTAAAATATTTTAGTTTTATATAATTCTTAATTTTCAAAATAAATTCTTTTAATAAATTGTCTGCTAATAATGTGGTTTTTTTAACTCCCATTAATTTGTATCTTCTTTCAGCATGACTTGGAGCAAAAAAAAAGTTTGCATTATTAATTGATTTAAAATCTGTATTAGAAGACCAATCCGCTAATCCTATTAAACAGATATGTTTTAATGAATCTCCTAAATGATCAGATAATTTTTTTAAATAGTCTGAATTACCCGCAAAATCGATAATAATTGATTTTGCGGCAATAAGATTTTTTTCTATATCGTTATAAGATAGAACCGTATCATAAAATTCCATACTTGATAAAAAATTTATGTTTTTTTCTGATGTAATAGCAATTATTTTTTTCTTGTCTTCTAATTTATTTTTAGATAACAAAAATGCCAAAGATAAAGCTGTTTTTGATGATGCACTTGTGAGAATTATCTGATCACATTCAAAAAAATTTTCATCTTTCAAGTAAAAGTAATTCAAAAACGAAGTTAAAAATAAAGGTCTTATTAAAGGATAATATTCTAATGATTCATCAGCATTTTTAATAACTTTCAGATAATGATTGTATACAAAAGGGAGTTTTTTTCTATGATTAGAATCATCTATAAAACCAAAAGAATTTACTTTTTTTGGTAGAACTTTTAAATACTTACTCATAGGAAAATAACCATAATACTTATCTCCTACAGAAATATTTTCATTGTTAGAAGAAATAACATTTGCAAAACCCCAAACTGGAACGATACCGTAAGGTTCTTTAGTTGGAAAGAAATTCCAATAACTTAACTTATCACCAGTAACTGCATATGTAATGTTGTTAGCAGTAAAAGCGTAGTTTTCAATTTCTAATATCGCTTCATTTTTCTTCGAAATTGGAGTTTTATTATCTGAAAACTTAGCTTTAAAAAGATCATACTTATTTACCAGAAAAGTTGGATTTGATTTATTCATAAATTATTAGTTATAAAACCTAATTTAACAATACAAGTAAAGCTGTTTTATTCATTCCTAGTTTTATTAATGTATTTGTTTATTCTCTCTTCTAGTATAGATAAAGTAACAGTTCCCTGTGATAAAATAACTTCATGGAAATCTCTAATATCAAATTTATTTCCGAGTTGATCCTTTGCTTTTTTTCTTAATTCACGAATTTTAATTTCACCAATTTTATAGGACAATGCTTGACCTGGCCATGAAATATATCTGTCTACTTCAGTATTTATCTCATGAAGGGATAGAGCTGTATTTTTTGACATATATTCTACTGCTTCTTCTCTTGTCCATCCCATAGCATGTATTCCAGTATCTACAACAAGACGACATGCTCTCCACATTTCATATGTAAATTTTCCAAATTGCTCATATTTAGTAGTATATATTCCCATATCATCAGCTAAAAACTCACTATACAAGCCCCAGCCCTCACCAAATGCTGATAAATATAAATTTCTTCTAAATCCTGGTATGCTGTCTCCTAATTCATTATTTAATGAACCTTGAAGATGATGGCCAGGCACTCCTTCATGAGCTGTAAGCGCCGGAATAGTATATAAAGTCCTGCTTTTAAGATCATATGTATTTACCCAATAATATCCTGGTTCAGAACTATTTTTGGATGTACCAACATATCTCCCTCCAGTATACTTAGGAGCTATTGCATCAGGAACAGGGGCAACTCCGTAAGGTTTTCTTGGTAGTGTTTTAAAAAATTTTGGAAGTTTTGCATCTATCCTTTTTGAAATATCTCTAGCAAACATTAATAATTCTCTAGGTGTTTTAGCGTAAAATCTATCATCTGTTCTTAAAAACCTAAAAAAGTCATCAAAGCTTCCCTTAAATTTTAAATCAGAAATTATTTTTATCATTTCTTCTCTAATTCTACTAACCTCTTCTAATCCTATTTTATGAATATTATCTGCATTATAGCTCCTACTAGTGGTATAAAAATTAATTCTATTTTGATAATAATCTACTCCATTTTCAATTTCAGAAATTCCAATTTTAGTTCTTGTATTTGGAAAATATTCATTTTCAAAAAATTCCTTGATTCTTTTAAATTCAGGTATGACTGATTCTTCTACTGCCTTTTGGCCTTCATACAGTATTGAATCAATTTGACTCTGATTTAAATCATCTGGCAAATCCTTAAAAGGAGAATAGAAATAATTGTCTTTATAATCCCTAGTAATATGATCATTATAAGTTGATTCATATCCCTCAAAAATAACAAGTGGTTGAGATACTCCTTTTGATAATCCCTCTCTAAGGTTAACAAAATATTGATCTACATAATCTGGAATTGCATTTAATTTGTTTAGATATTTTTTTACCTGATCATAATTATAGAGCGGTCTAACCATATATCCTAAGCTACTATGAAAACCAGCATCTGATAGTAATGGATTTAGGTGTCTCTCAAATTCATAATAATCAACAATATCTTGAAGCTTGAAGCCTAGTAATTTAAATGAAATTTTATCATTCTCGTCTAAGTATGTGGTATCTATTAATGATAATCTTAATAAAAGTTCATTAGCAAAATCAGCTTCATTCTTATAATGTTCTTTTGTTACTAAACCTAATGGATACTTTTTTGAATCATACCCTTCATGGTCTTGATAAGTGTTAATTATTTCATTTAAGTGATTTGAATTCTTATTGTTCTTAAATTGATTGCAAGACTGGATAGTGATTATTAGTAAAACTATTGTAATTATTCTGTATAAGTTCATAATAAGTTTTATTTTTCAAAACGACATTCTCATTTTCTAGTTATTACTCCATTTATAGTTCGTTTTATATTTAATGGATTGCTGTTTTTTAATTCATCTGGAAGTAATTCATCAGGAAAATCTTGAAAACTAAATGGTCTTACCCATCTTTGTATAGAATTTGTTCCAACTGCTGTAAATCTGCTATCTGTTGTCGCAGGATATGGCCCTCCATGAAGCATTGAAGGACAGACCTCTACTCCAGTAGGAACACCATCAAAAATTATTCTACCTACTCTTGATCCAAGTAAATCAATTAGATCTTTGTTTTGATAAATTTCATCTTTTTCGCCAATAATTGTACCTGTAAGTTGGCCTTGGATAGAAGAAATAACATTTCTCAAATCATTCATGTCATTGCATTTAATAATCAAAGAAAATGGGCCAAACACCTCATGATGTAAATTTCTGTTTTGAATAAAAGTATTTGAATTAACAGTTGCTAATATATGTTTTGGATAGTTTTCCTTATTCATCAAATCTGATTGATAAAATATCTCAACATCTTTATTAGATATTGTTTGATTAGCATTTGAATTATAAGCATCAAGTATATTAGGATGCAACATACATGAAGGTTCAATTTTCTTTAGCTCTAAAGATAGACATTCAATAAATCTATTCATTTCATCTCCTTTGATAGAAATTATCATTCCAGGGTTTGTACAAAATTGTCCCGATCCAACAGTAATTGATTTAGCAAATTTTACTGCTAAATCTTCATAGTCATTTTTAATTTTAGCAGGCATAATTATTATTGGATTTGTACTGCCCATTTCAGCAAAAACTGGGATAGGTGTATCTCTTTTTGAGGCTAAATCATATATTGACCTTCCTCCTTTTAGACTTCCAGTAAAACCAACAGCTTTAACATTTGGATGATTTACTAATTGCACCCCTACACTTATGTCTTTACTATTTAAATTAGAAAAAACACCATCAGGCATATTGTTTTTCTTAGCAGCACTTATTATTGCACTTGCTACAATTTCACCTGTGCCAGCATGCATAGGGTGAGATTTTACAATAACTGGGCATCCAGCAGCTAAGACTGAAGCAGTATCTCCGCCAGCAGTTGAATATGCTAGTGGAAAATTGCTTGCTCCAAAAACAACTACTGGACCAAGAGGCATCATCATTTTTCTCAAGTCAGGTTTTGGAATTGGCTCTCTTTCAGGAGTGGCTGTATCAATTGAAGCTTCTACCCAACTACCATCTAAAACTAAATCTGCAAAAGATCTCAGCTGTCCAATTGTTCTTTTTAATTCACCTCTGGATCTTCCAGCCGGTAATCCAGTCTCAGAACAATAAACTTCAAGCAATTTATCACTAACAGATAAAATTTCATCAGCAATAGAATTTAAAAATTTTGATCTTTCTCTTGGGTTAGTTTTTTTATAATCTTCAAAAGCATTTTTGGCAAGATCAACACTCTCTTCTATTTCATCGTTGCTAGCTTCATAAAAAATTTGATCATTTTTTTTATTTAATTCTGGATTAAATGTTTGAAATGTTACATTACCTGAAGAAGATAGTTTGTTGCCAATAAAATTTTTACCTGTAAGCATATAGTTATTTAATAATTATATTTTGATAAGTCTGGTCTTGATTCTAATGCAGCTTCTATTATAGAAATAACTGATTTTCTTTCTTGACCGCTTAAAGGCAATCTAGGAGCTCTAACATTCTCTGATCCCAAACCTGTATAAGTCTCAGCTAGTTTAATATTTTGAACCAATTTTGAGTTAATATCCAATTCTAATAGAGGAAGGAACCATCTATATATACTTATTGCCTCATCAATTTTTCCATTTTTCTGTAATTTATATATAGCGACTGTTTCATTTGGAAATGCGCAAACAAGACCTGCAATCCAGCCAACTGCACCCATTATTAGACTCTCCAATGCTACAGTATCTACGCCAGTCATTATTTTTAATCTATCACCAAATCTGTTTTTTATCCTAGTAACATTCGTCACATCTCTTGTAGATTCTTTAACTGCTTGAATATTCTCAAATTGAATTAACTGATCAAACATATCAAGAGTTACTTCAATTTTATAATCTACTGGATTGTTATATATCATTATTGGAAGAGAAGTATTTTTTGCAATTTCCTTAAAATATGTAACAGTTTCTACATCACATGATTTATAACGCATTGGTGGTAATACCATTAATCCAGATGCTCCATTTTCTTCTGCAGAGACAGCTGACTTTATAGCTTCTTTTGTTGATTGTTCAGCAATGTTTACAACAACAGGTGTTTTTCCGTTAGTTACTTGTATTGTGTTTTTTGTTAAAATATTTTTCTCATCATTAGTCAGGGTACTTGCCTCCCCTAAAGAACCTCCGAGAACAATAGCACTAACACCTGCATCTAATTGCGCATTTATATTTTTATTAAATAAATCTAAATCTAACTTGTCATCGTCAGTAAATTTAGTGGTAATTGCCGGCATGACACCTTCCCAATTCATAAGCGTTATTTTTTATTGAATATAAGATTTTTTTAAGACATTAAATAATCTAGTTTAACATAAACAGATCTGATGCTATACCATCTGAAAGGAATCTTCCTTTACTAGTTGTCTTAAGACACTTTTTATCTAATACTAATAATTTTTTGTCAATTTTAACTTTTGATTTATCTAATAGATAGTTCTTAAATTTTTTTCCAAGCTGCTTTTCAATATCATCCAGTGATATTCCCAAAATTGTACGTAATCCAGTCATAACCATCTCATTATATACATCGATTTCTGTTAGATTCTCAATTGTTATTGGAAGCTTATTTTTTTCTAATGAATTTATGTACTTCATATTGTTACTTACATTCCAAATTCTTTTGTTACCATTAAAAGAATGAGCAGATGGTCCTAATCCTATGTATTTTTTTCTTTGCCAATATGCACTATTGTTTTTTGATTCATAATTCTTTAGTGCAAAGTTAGATAGCTCATAGTTTAAATATTTACTTTTTTCTAATTCAATTACTATTATTTCATTCTGTCTCATTAAGGTTTCATCATTTATATTATCAATTTTGCCTTTTTCAATTAATTTACTCAAAATGGTATTTGGTTCAACTGTAAGTGCATAAGCTGAAATGTGTGGGAGATTATAATTTTTAGCTGTTTTTATATTTTTTCGCCACTTATAATCCGTTAATCCAGGTATTCCATAAATAAGATCTATCGAGATATTATCAAAATATTTTTTAGTTAATTCTATTGAATTCTTTGCTTGATTGGAATCATGAGATCTATTCATTAACTCAAGATCCTTATCAAAAAATGATTGAACTCCAATGCTAATTCTATTAAAATTCTCTGATAATTCTTTAATTTTATCTTTAGTTAAGTCATCAGGGTTTGCTTCAATAGATATTTCAGTATTTTCCATAACATTGAAATTTGAGTAAACACCATTTAAAATTCTATTTATTTCTTTTACATCTAAAATTGTTGGTGTACCACCTCCAAAATAAATTGTATTAACACTTTCACCTGCTAACTCTTCTTTTCTTAATTTAATTTCATTTAAAATAGAAGTTATAAATAGATCCTTATTTTTTAAAGACGTAGAAAAATGAAAGTCACAATAAAAACATGCTTTTTTACAAAAAGGTATATGAATATATATTCCAGCGATAACTAAACTAATTTATCCTTGTTTTTACTTACATAACTACTCCAACTTGAATATTTTTTATCACCAGAAAAATTTCCCTCATTATAAAAATGACATACTGCAGCTGCAAGTCCGTCAGTTGCATCTAAATTCTTCGGAAGATTTTCTATTTTAAATAAATTCTGTAACATCTTTGCAACTTGCTCTTTACTAGCATTACCATTTCCCGTTATAGACTTCTTAATCTTCTTTGGCGAGTATTCTGTTATAGGAATCTCTCTAGATAAACCCGCAATCATTGCTACTCCTTGTGCTCTACCAAGTTTTAACATGCTCTGAACATTCTTTCCAAAAAAAGGAGCTTCAATAGCAATCTCATCTGGGCTATAACTATCAATCAATTCAATTGTCCTTTCAAAAACTAATTTTAGTTTTAAATAATGATCTTTATACTTAGTTAAGTTTAATTCATTCATTTGAATTAGCTCCATTTTCTTATTGACAACCCTAATTAGACCAAAGCCCATTATAGTAGTTCCTGGATCAATTCCTAAAATTATTTTTTCATTTGACATGGAGAACTATTTTATTCTGTTGATACAAATATCGGCAAAGAAAATTTTACATTAACCTGCTGTCCTCTTTTAATTGCTGGAAAAATTCTTGGTAATTTTTCTATACTACTCTTAAATGATAAATCTATAAGACCTCCTAATTCAATTATATCCTCATCAAGAATTAATTCATCAAAATCAATTTCACCATCTTTTGAAATAGTAAAATTTAACATTACAGTATCCTGAATGATTCTATTAACAATTTTTGCATTACTAATCAAATCAGAAGAAATTTGATTACTAAGGGTAGAAATAAAACATTCTTTTTTTTGTGATAAAGTTAATAAAGAATCACAAGTAGTAAATGATGGATATTCGTCAACATCTGACCAATTAAACATCTTCCACTCTTCATCTAAAATCTCATCTACACTTATTTTTTTATTAATATTCAATTCACATGAAAAGAAAAAAAAGAAAAAAAAGAAAAAAAGAATATATTTCATCATGTGTAATATATAATAATTTAATTTAATAAATTTAATAGATTTTAACGAATTATATCAATGGATCTTTTGCTAATTATAATATCTGCAGTGCTAATTATTTTAGGCATTATAGGAAGCTTCATGCCAATATTACCGGGACCATTAACATCATGGTTTGGTTTATTTATTGTTAATTTAATTTCTTCAGTTGAGATAGATAACACATTATTAATTATAACATTTATTATAGCTGCAACTATTTTTATTCTTGATAGTCTAATTCCAATATATGGATCAAAATATTTTGGAGCTACTAAGTATGGAATTATAGGAGCATCAATTGGTCTTGTAATTGGTATAATAACACCTATCCCTTTTGGAATTTTAATTGGTCCAATTCTGGGAGCATTAATTGGTGAATTATTATTTAATAACGATTTAAGAAAATCTATTAAATCCTCTATTGGGGTTTTAATTGGATTTGTGGCTTCTAGTCTTATAAAGTTTGTTATCAGTATTGTATATCTTATGATATATTTAGTACAATTATGGGAATATATACAATAATTATAAAAAAATTTAGAATATTATTAGATGCGAGATAAAAATAATTAGGCTCTAAAATAAAAAAGCTCTCCTAATAGGAAAGCTCTTCATTGGTTTTAAGAAAACTCATATTTACTAAAATATAAGTTATCAACACACCGCAAATATAGTTAATTTATTTTATAATACTTTTAAGTCACGTAGTTGTTCAGCAGAACCAACAATTGCTTTATCTACGCCTTTTGGGTCCCATTTTAAAATATTCCTAGCGTTATTAGTGTGCAATACCTCCTTTTCTCCTAATCTTTCCACGGCCATTCTTAAGGAACTTATAAAAATTGACAAGAATTTTATTAACCAGTTTGGAGCTGTATATCGTGGTACTTTTTTAAACCCATTATTATATAGAATATTAGATATATCAGAAAACCAAACAGTTTTTTCAGAAAGTAAAAATCGTTTACCTACTGCATTTTTTTCTTTCATTGCTCTAATATGAGCCCAAGCAACATCTTTAACATCTACCACACTAACACTTAATTTAGGATTAAATGGAATTGAACCCGTTAGCATTTTCTTTATAGCAATTCTATTGGAAATACTCACAGAATCAGACAAAGATGGGCCAACAACTAAAACTGGATTTATTGCACAGACTTCAATTTTTTCACTATCATTTAAGTTTTCAATGTATTCCCAAAGAAACATCTCAGCTTTTGTTTTACTAATTTCATAAGGGAATAATTCTTCATTACTTAAGTCAGTCCAATCATCATCATTAAACTCACTTTTTCCATTACCATATATTGCAGCAAAAGATGATGTCATAACAAATCTTTTTACCTTATTTTTTACTGCTGCCTTTAAACATCTTTGTAAGCCGCCCAATGCAGGTTTTACCAATTCATCAACATCAACTCTTCCAATAATTACTGGAGATGCAACATGAAGCACGTAATCACAGCCTTGTATAGCCTCATTCCATCCATTGTCACTTAATAGGTTTAGTTCACAAAATTCAATTTTTCCAGTACAATCAACATGTCTTGACAAACATTTCAATAGGTTGTCTACCTTATCTAATGATCTTAAAGAAGTCTTAACTAAATAACCTTGTTCAATAAGTTGCTTAATACAGTGCAGTGCAATATATCCTGTACCTCCACTAACAAATACTTTTTCCATTTGATTTTTAGTATTAAAAAACCTCACATCCGCGAGGTCCTTTGCGGTCTGGACGGGACTCGAACCCGCGACCCCATGCGTGACAGGCATGTATTCTAACCAGCTGAACTACCAGACCGTTTAATAATTGCGAAAGCAAATATACATTTGATTTTCAACAACTCAAATCTTTTCTTTTAAATTTTATATATGGATAATATTAATAAAAAAAGCCTATAAATTAATATTCTGAATCCTAATCTGAATGTACAAAAAACTCTTTATTGTTTATATCCTGAGCCCCAATCTGGACATCCAAAACACTCCTTATTGTTTAAGAAATCATAGGAGATAGAAAATTCTGAAATTCCTCCATCACCACCAATTCTACTTAGATTAAAATCATAAGAATATCCAAATTTAAAGCCTTCCCATGCCATTCCAATAACTGGATTTACAGAGGTTATAAAATGACTTTTTTCAGAGGTTTGTATAGGGTTTGTTGCCGCTGTAAGTCCAACAGAAAATCTGTCAAAAACATATTGGAATCCCAAATCGAACCTATCATATTTCCCTTGCATCATGAAATTTGTAATAAGGAATATACTATTATCATCATTATAATTTAATATTGGTAATTCTAAGGATGCATGAAGGGATACAAATATATCTAATGGAGCATCTCCCTGGCTAACCATTGATACATTTGGTCTGTTTAAATGTCTTAATGTTAAACCAACCCAGCTATAATCATTATTAAATAAAAATGAAGCACCAAAATCAAAATATCTCACATTTTCACTTAATGCAATTGGATCAAAAGTGTTTGAGCTTATTAAATTTTGATATATGTCTATTTGATCTTCAAAAAGTAGATTATCAAACCCATAATCTTTAAATCCAAAACCTACAGATATACTAGGTCTAAAATGCCAATCATAATCGATTTGAACATCATAAGCCCAACTTAAATTTACTTGCTTAAGATTATAATTAGTAACCGTTTCCTGATGATTAATTAAACTTATTCCTATACCACTATTTAGGTTAGGGTACCAATCATCAAAATAAATGAATTGAGAATTTAAGTTAAAATTAAATCCTGACCACTGCTGATTTTTATATAGAAGCCCTGCTTTTGTTGTCTGATAAAAGCCTGAAAAAGAAGGATTGATACTTTCAGGAATCATAAAAGATTGAGTAAAAGCAACATCTTGAGAAAAACTTCTCGTGCATGTAATCAATATTAATATTAATAAAATTCTTTTCATTTTCTTTTTTTATCTTAAAAGAGTAAATACTCCCTGACGATTTATATTCTCCTGATATATTGAAACACCATTAACTACTATTAGATAATTTCCATTTTCTGCTTTTCTTCCTTCTAATGTACCATCCCAACCAATTAAGTCAACATTATTTTCATAATAAATAAGAGAGCCAAAAGTATCATATACATACATTTCAATACTGTTTAGACATCCATATACCGGTCTCATGGTATCATTCATCCCATCGTTATTTGGTGAGAAGGCAGTTGGAAGTACTATATCATATCCATCTGTTACATCCACCTCTTCTGTATAAACTTCTGAACATCCATAAGAATATTCAACAGTTTGAGTTATTGTATATGTACCAGGATTCGGATATGTGTATGTCACAGATTCACCCGTTGCAATTGGAGATCCATCTCCAAAATCCCAGGTAACACTTATATAATCTCCAGAAGATGTATTGGTAAATGTTAATTCATTAAAAATACTAATACCACAATCAATTTGACCACTACTACTTAAATCAAAGGACGCATCACCAAGCTCATCAAAGTCTACAATTATTTCTGTTTCTACTTGACAACCAAATGAATCTGTTACTAATACAGTATAAGTTCCATTTTCATAAGCTGTCATAACAGTGTTGTCATCTATACTTACAGAACCACTAGACCAGTTTATTGAATAAGGAGGAACCCCTCCAGAAACTGTTATATCATTAATTTGTGAAACAAAATTTCCAACACAATTTGGATCTATAGTTGTTTGTAAATCTACTATTAAATCGTCTTGTCTCCATATTGTAAATGTTCCTGATTGAGCAGTACAACCTTCGCTATCAGTAACTTCAACTGTATAGTCTCCAGCTGGAACATTGGATAAATCTTCAGTATCAGCGCCATTACTCCATAAGAATGAATAGGATCCTGAACCACCTGAGACTAATAAATCAACACTACCACTATTAGGATTGTTACAATCAACCGCATCACTTGGCGTACCACTTACAACTATTTCACTTAGAACAGTAATACTAAATGTTTCTGGGGAACCAATACAAATTATACCATTATTTTCATACGTAGGGGTTACTGTAATTAATGCTCCCTCTGATACTATTGATGGATTTGTCGCGGTAAAACTAGGTATATCGCCAGTTCCACTTGCTGTTAAACCAATTGAAGTATTATCATTTGTCCAATTATATGTCGTAGCTCCATCAGTATTTGGACTTGTAAATGTAATTATAGAAGATATTTCATTATTACACAATACAATATCTACAACTGGATCCATTTGCGGTGAAGGATTCACTGTAATTGTAAATGTATCAGATAACCCACTACAAACCACACCATTATTGTTATAACTAGGCGTTACAGTAATAGTTGCTGTAATAGTTGAATTAGAAGAATTTGTAGCTAAGAAACTAGGTATTCCCCCTGAACCACTATCGCCTAAACCAATAGCTGGATTATTATTTGTCCAATCATATGTTGTTGTTCCATCTATATTAGAAGTTGTAAATATATAAACAGGCGTAAAATCTCCATCACAAGCAACCGTATTCCATGATTGTAAAGGATCAACCTGAGCATCAGGATTTACAGTCATTGTAAATGATTCAGGTGCACCTACACAAACTACTCCATTGTTTTCATAGGTTGGTGTAATAGTTATTGTTGCTGTTTGAGAAGTATTAGATGTATTAACTACTCCAAAGGCTGGAATTGATCCACTGCCAGTTCCAGGTAAACCAATTGAAGTATTATCATTTGTCCAGTTATATGTTGTAGTTCCATCAGTATTTGTAGTTGTAAAAATTACCTCATTGGAAATATCTCCATTACATAACACCTGACTATCTACAGCATTAACTTGAGCGCCAGGATTAACAGTTATTGTAAAGGTTTCAGATGGGCCAGTACAAACCACTCCATTATAATTATAATTTGGAGTAACTATTATAGTTGCCGTTTGGGCAGTATCAACAGAATTTATTGCTGAAAAACTTGGAATATTTCCAGTTCCTCCAGACGATAATCCTATTGATGTATTATCATTTGTCCATGTATATGTAGTTGTACCTTCTGTATTAACAGTTGCAAAAATGACTTCTGCTGATTGATCTCCACTACACAATTCCTGGTTAACAATAGCATTAACCTGTCCCATAGGAACAGTAATTGTAAATGTTTCAGCTGTTCCACTACAACTAACCCCGTTATTAGTATAAGTTGGTGTTACTGTAACGGTAGCCGTTTGTGTCTGTGTAGATGAATTTGTTAAAGTAAAACTACTTATATTTCCTGTTCCATCAGCTGCCAATCCAATTGATGTGTTATTATTGGTCCATGCATAGGTTGTAGTCCCATCAGTATTTTGTGTTGTAAATATTATTTCTCCACTACTTGTAGCATCACAACTTATTATGTTATCAATAGCATTAACCTGAGCTGTTGGATTAACAGTTATAGTAAATGATTCGCTACTTCCAGTATTGCTATTACCTCCATTCTCAAAAGTAGGAGTAACAACAATATTTGCTACTTGAGCTATTGTTGTTACATTAATTGCAGTAAAACTTGCAATTGTTCCTGTTCCAGATGATGCTAATCCAATAGATGCATTATCGTTTGTCCATGAATAAGTTGTAACTCCACCTGTATTTTCTGTTGTAAAGACTACAGCTGTTGTATTATCCTGATTACATACAACCATGCTATCAATAGGATCTGTTTGAGCTGTTGGATTTACTGTTATTGTAAATGTATCCGTAGGTCCTGTATTACTATTTCCTCCATTTGTAAAACCAGGTGTTACTACAACTGTAGTAGTAATAGGAGATGTTCCAGTATTTACAGCAGTAAATCCAATATCACTTGATCCTGTTGTTGTTAATCCTGTTGTTGGATCAGTATTTGTCCATGTATATGTTGTAGTTCCTCCAGTATTAACTGTTGTAAATGGAATGGTAACTGTATCTCCATCAGAGACTACCATATCATCTGTTGGATTTACTTGAGCTGTTGGATTAATTGTAATTTCAAAAGGAGTTGCAGGTCCAATACAACTTACATTACCATTCTCAAAAGTAGGTATAACTGTAAGAGAAGAGGTGACTGGACTTGTTCCTGTATTAATTCCGGTAAATGCTGAAATATTTCCTGTTCCACTTGCAGCAAGTCCAATAGAAGTAATACTATTTGTCCAAGCATAGGTTGTAGTTCCATTTACATTTGTTGTTGAAAATGCAATAGCAGTGGTATCAAATCCATTAGAAACTATCTGGTTTCCAACAACATCAACTTGACCTGTTGGGTTAACTGTTATTGTAAATGTTATTGGATCACCTGTATTTGTATCTCCATTATTTTCAAAACTTGGAGTTACTACTATGTTTGCTGTTAAAGGCTGGTCTGTAGTATTTATAGCCGTAATATCAATGTTTCCTGTGCCAGTAGCATCTAATCCAATTGCTGTATTATCATTTGTCCAAGAGAAAGTTGTAGTTCCTCCAGTAACAATAGTTGAAAATTCTATAGTCAAATTCTCATCATTACAAACTACTTGATCATCTACTGGATTTACTTGAGCTTCAGGATTAACTGTAACTGTATAATCAGTAGGTAATCCTTCACAGTCAAAACCTACATCCCCAGTAGCAATAGCAGTGTATACTACATCTAGAGGCGCAGTAGTTGAATTTATAAGTGTTTCTGCTGGAATATTGTCTGTTCCTGTTAAGGTAGTTACCCCAGTAATTCCTGTTGGAACAGAAACAGTCCAAGCAAATGTTACATCTGTGGTTGGACTTGTTAGATCAACTGTAGTAGTTGTTTCACCAGTTACTATTACTTGATCCGCCTCTGAGAAGTTAACTAATGGCGATGGGTTTACTGTAATTGTAAATGTTTCTGTTGTACCTGTACAACTAACCCCATTATTTTCATAAACTGGAGTTACTGTAATATTTCCAACAATTGGAGCAACTGCTGAACTTGTAGCTGTAAAACTTGATATATCACCCGTACCGTTAGCAGCAAGTCCTATAGCTGTATTATCATTTACCCAATTATAAGTTGTTGTTCCTGATCCAGTATTTGTAGTTACAAAAGTAATTGCCAATGTTGAATCACCATTACAAAGTGTCTGATCTGCAACTGCATTAACTTGACCATTTGGATTAACAGTAACTACAATATCAAATCCATCACCATTACATCCATTAGCATCAGGAGTAACAGTATATGTTAAAGTAGCGGGTTCGCCAGTTGTATTTGTTAATGTTTGACTTATAGATGTTTGATTTGCTGCTACACTTCCACCAGTAATTGCTCCTACAGGACTGCTAACAGGTATTCCCCAATCATAAGTAGTTCCAGAAGGAACTATTTCTGTAGGGGAATCATCAACAGGAGTAATGGTAAAAGCTTCACCAGTACAAATCGTAGTTTCCTTATCAGAAATAAGTGGTACAGGATTTACTGTAATGGTATACTCAAATGGTGTGCCAGCACATCCATTTGCAATTGGAGTTATAGTGTATACTAGGTCTTGATCAGAATTAGTACTGTTTGTTATTGTTTGAGCTGGAATAGCTGCTGTTGTTCCAGAAGATGTATATCCTGAAAGATTGCTATTATCAGTAGCTATCCATGAAAATGTTGTCCCGGTTACATCTGCAGTTGTTGTAAATTCAGTTGAAGATTCTCCAGAGCACACTTCTTGAGATGTAGTTGTATTTGTTATTATTGGTGTTTGACCCAAGCTTATTGTCACTGTATCAGAAGCAGGAGTATCGCAATTTGAACCAAGAGTTACGGTTATACTATATGTGCCAAATGAATTTAATTGAATCGTAGGCAGTGCATCAGAAGCTGTTGTAGAGTTAGCAAATGAATAGTCAGCCGCTGTTATTCCTGTTCCAGAAACTGTCCAAGTATAAGAACTTGGGGCATTTAATCCCGTAGAATATGTTGGTGTTAATAGATTTGCAAAATCAATTAAAAGGGTTGTTGCTGAACAATAAGTCTGTGACCCAACAGGAAATGCTACAGTAGGATTACCAATTACCTCAAGAGTTTCTGTATGATTATCAGATCCACAATCTGTTGTTACTACTAAAGTAATTGTATATGTTCCTTCTGTAGTAAATATTAATTCTGGATTTTGAGAATTTAAAGTTGTGCTATTTTGCAGAGTATATCCAGAATTTGGAGATATTGTCCACTGGTAAGTAGGATCTTCATTAGGCAAGGTCTCATCACAAGCTGCCTCAATAATATTTGAATTATCTGTTAAAGTTACTGTATCATTGGTACATATCTGGCTAACTTCTTGATTGTCCTTTATTATATTAAAATCTGCTTCAGGCACATCCTCAACATTAACGGTATCCGTATACTCTGACTCCTGTTGACAATAGTCCTGATTTACAGCTATTAATTTAATCTCCCAACAACCTGGAATTGTAATGTCAGCTGCTGGAATAATTAAATCATCTCCAACAAGCCATGGTGATCCTGCAAATACTGGAATAAAAGCACTAGCAGTTGGCGGCTTATAATACCAGTAATAATTTGGCTCTTCAGTACAATCCCCAGAAGGTGTTGGATAAGAACCTGGAGTAGATGTGTTTATTGCATTAATATTTTCAGTGATACATTGTTCAGGATTTAAGACA